>Ga0335077_10000092_pt1 | contig 88202 bp, 78 predicted proteins | sample Lox_Sample_31_FD_207151 | JGI IMG/M metagenome (GOLD analysis project Ga0335077, IMG submission 207151) | Soil microbial communities from Loxahatchee National Wildlife Refuge, Florida, United States - Lox_Sample_3.1 | ecosystem: Environmental > Terrestrial > Soil > Wetlands | place: USA... | reverse complement strand
GCTATCGACGGCGGTACGGTCGTCGGCCGGCCGCGAGTGTAGGGGAGCGGCCGGGACGCAAGCTGCGGGACAGCTCGGACTGGAGGATCGCCATCGGCTCAATCATATTTTAATCAGTATCTTGTAGACGTATTGTGATCTGAATTCTCGATGTCAGTGGGGGTCGCCTCGCCCGGGCCGTGGATCCGTGCTATGCTGTTGTCATAAGGACAGGCACGGCCGGACGGAGCGGGCACGGGCGTTGCGTCAGCGGTGCGTCAGGCGGACAGCCCGCCGACGGCAGTGGGCCTGTATTTCGGCCGAGCCGGGGGCGTGGTGCGAGCGGGGCTTGGGAGGGCTATCGCGTGCGGCAACGCACGGCAATGGAGAATGCGATGAGAGCAAGGAATGCCTGCGCTTCGGCGCGATGGATGGGTCTGTGGGCCGTGCTGGGTATCGGCGCGGCGCTGCTGGCGTGGCCGGCGAAGCCACACGCGGCGACGTTCACCTACAACAGCCCGAGCTGCACCGGCTTCACCGTATCGGGGACGGCGCCGAACCAGACGATCACCTGCAACTCGACCACGACCGGCGCCCTGCCGACGTGCGCTCCCACGGTGGATAACCCCTCGCCCAGCGGCGGCCAGACGGTGACCGTCACCGCGAATTGCAGCAACTCGCCCACGACGTGGGTGTGGACGGGCGGAGGATGCGCGAGCAAGACGACGGGAAGCTGCCAGATCACCAAGGCTTCGCGCACCACCGTCACGATCACGGTCAAGGCGACCAACACTTCCGGCACCGGCTCGACCGCGCAGATCAGCATCAGCTGGAAGTAGCCGGCGTCAAGACGCCAAGCCGCGAGCCCGACGGCTCGCGGCGAGTGTCGCGTCGACACCCGCGCGAAGGCTCGCGCAGCGTCGCGCGCCGGCCGCAGACTTGCGCGGTCGATCGCCGCGCAGTGTTAGACGAGGGACTCGCGCGTCGTATCATAGCGACGCATGAGCAAGCCTCCGCGGCGCCTTCGCCGGGCCGAGCTTCCGATCGACACCCGCGCACTCGCGCAATTCCTGATCGGCAAGACGCTCGTCCGTGACCTTCCCGCAGGAAGGATGAGCGGCCGCATCGTCGAAACCGAGGCGTACGTGATCGGCGACGCCGCGTGCCACGCGTTCCGCGGCATCACCCCGCGCAACCGAACGCTGTTCCTCGAGCGCGGTCACGCCTACGTCTACTTCATCTACGGCTGCTGGCACGCGCTCAACGTCGCCGGCGAGAAGGCGGGCGTCGGCGCGGGCGTCCTGGTACGGGCGATCGAGCCGGTGGAAGGGATCGAGTTCATGCGCCGGCGCCGCAGCGGCGGCCGCACGCTCGACCTCGCTCGCGGCCCGGGGCGGCTCGCGACGGCCCTGGGCATCGACCGGCGCCTCGACGGAACGGACCTGTGCGCAGCCGGGCCGCTATGGCTCGGCGACGAGCTTCGGCCGCCCGGACGCATCGCGCGCAGTCCCAGGATCGGTCTGCGCCGCGAGATCGAGCGTAAGCTTCGCTTCTTCGAACGCGACAATCCCTACGTCAGCGGTCCCCGGGCGGCGGCGTAGCGCCGGTCCGCAAACGCCTCCGTCGTCAAGCAAGGAACCGTTCATGTCCTCCGGCACTTCGCAGATCCCGGCGGCACGGCCGCGCCGATCGGGCAGCTACCTCTATTACCGGCACGCGCTGCCGGTGCGGCTGATGCACTGGATCAACGTCGTCGCGCTCACGATCCTGCTGCTGAGCGGCCTCAACATCTTCAGCGCGCACCCGGCGCTCTACTGGGGAAAATCCTCCTACACGGGACGCGGACCGGTTTTCCAGATTGGCGCTCGCGAGGACGACGGCGGCAACGCGGTGGGCGTGACGCACATCTTCGGGCGCGACTTCGTCACGACCGGCTTCCTCGGCGCGTCCACCACGTCGGACGGCGAGGTGATCGAGCGCACCTTCCCCGCGTGGCTCACTATTCCCGACAGCCGCTGGCTCGCGATGGCGCGCCGCTGGCATTTCTTCTTCGCCTGGGTCTTCGTCATCAATGGCCTGTGCTACGTCGCGTATTCGATCGGGAGCCGGCACCTTGCCCGCGATCTCGCACCGGACCGCACCGACTGGCGCTCGATCGGCCGCTCGATCGTCGATCACCTGCGCCTGAAGCACCCCGTGGGCGAGGCCGCGAAGCGCTACAACGTGCTGCAGAAGCTCACCTACCTCACGGTGATCTTCCTGCTGCTGCCGCTTACGATCCTGATGGGCATGGCGATGTCGCCTTGGCTCGACGGGCTGCTGCCGGGCTGGGTCGACCTGGTCGGCGGCCGGCAGAGCGCTCGCACGCTCCACTTCATCGCCGCGTGGCTGATCGTCGCCTTCGTGCTGATCCACGTCGTCGAAGCGATCATCGCCGGCTTCTGGAACGAGCTCCGGTCGATGATCAGCGGCCGCTACCGCGTCGAAACGGAGGCGATCGATGAAACTGCGCGCTAGGAGCTCGCGGCGGAGATTTCTCGCGCGCGGCGTCGGCGCCGCCGGCGCGGCGATGCTTTCGGGTTGCGACGCGCTGTCGCACACCGAGTGGTTCCCCAAGGTCCTCGCCGCCGGCGAAACCTTGAACCGCAGCGCGCATCACCTCATCGGTCGCCGGGCGATGGCGCAGGAATTCAGCACCGCCGACCTTTCGCCGGATTTCCGCAGCAACGGCACCTCGATGCCCAACAACCCGGCGTACCAGGCGCTCGCCGCCGCGTCGTTCGCGGACTACCGTCTCGAGGTCGGCGGTCTCGTGCAGCGGCCGGCCCGATTCTCGCTCGCCGAGCTGCGCGCGCTCCCGAGCCGTACCCAGATCACGCGGCACGATTGCGTCGAGGGCTGGAGCGCGATCGCCAAGTGGAAAGGCGCAAGGCTCGCCGCGCTGCTCGACAGCGTCGGCGTCAAGCCGGAGGCGCGCTACGTCGTGCTCCACTGCGCGGATCCCATGGAGGAGGACGGCACGGGACTGTACTACGAGAGCATCGACATGGACGACGCGATGCACGTCCAGACGCTGCTCGCCTATGAGCTCAACGATCGGGCGCTGCCGATCAAAAACGGCGCGCCGATCCGGCTTCGAGTCGAGCGGCAGCTCGGCTATAAGCACGCCAAGTACGTGCTGCGCCTCGAGCTCGTGGAAAGCTTCTCCCGGATCGCCGGCGGGATGGGCGGCTACTGGGAAGATCAGGGCTACGAGTGGTACGCCGGAATCTGACCGTACCGGCACCGGCGATTCCGTAGTCTACGAAGCGCCGCGCGCGGTTGACGCGGCGACGAGCGGCGGCGACACTGCGCGCTTTCGCTGTTGCCGCCATGCCGAGCGTCCGCTTCGACCGCTTCTATCGCTATCAGGAGCTGAGCGAAATCCTGCAGGCGTTCGCCGCGGAGCATCCGCGGCTCGTGGGCATCGAGTCGATCGGTCGCAGCCACGAGGGCAGGGACATCTGGCTGCTCACGCTCACCAATCGCGCGACCGGAGAGGCCGCCGACAAGCCGGCATTCTGGGTCGACGGCAACATCCATTCGACCGAGGTCGCCGCGTCGGTCGCTGCGGTCTATTTCCTGAAGTACCTGCTCGACGGCTACGGCCGCGACCCCGACGTGACGCGCGCGCTCGACACCCGTGCGTTCTACATCTGCCCTCGTATCAACCCCGACGGCGCGGAATGGGCGCTCGCCGACGAGCCCAAGTTCGTTCGCTCGAGCACGCGCAGCTACCCCTACGAAGAAGACCCGATCGAGGGCCTGACGGTCGAGGACATCGACGGCGACGGGCGCATTCTGCAGATGCGTGTCCCGGATCCGAACGGCCTGTGGAAGCCGCACCCGCAGGAGCCGCGGCTGATGGTGCGGCGCGAGCCCGCCGAGGTCGGGGGGACGTACTTCCGGATCCTGCCCGAGGGCCGCCTGGAGGGCTACGACGGTTTTACCTTGAAGATTAAAAGACCTCGACAGGGCCTTGACCTGAATAGAAATTTCCCTGGAAACTGGCGGCAGGAATTCGAACAGCTCGGCGCCGGCCCTTTCCCGACTTCCGAGCCGGAGGTCCGGGCCGTCGCGGACTTCGTCGTCGGGCATCCGAACATCATCGGAGGCGTGGCCTTTCATACCTGGGCGGGCGTGCTCCTTAGGCCGTTCGATCACCTCCCCGACACGGAGATGCACGCCGAGGATCTCTGGCACTACCAGCGCGTCGGCACGAAAGGAACCGAGCTGACCGGCTACCCGGCGATCTCCGTCTACCACGAGTTCCGCTATCACCCGAAGCAGGTCATCGGGGGCGCGTTCGACTGGGTCTACGACCACTTCGGGATGTTCAGCTGGGTCGTCGAGATCTGGAGCCCGATGCGCGAGGCGGGGATCGAGAAATATCTCTACATCGACTGGTTCCGCGACCATCCGATCGAGGACGACCTCAAGCTTTTCCGCTGGAGCGAGGAGAAGCTCGGTGGCAAGGCACACGTTGACTGGAAGCCGTTTCGCCACCCGGAGCTCGGACCCGTCGAGATCGGCGGCTGGAACCGCTTCCACGCGTTCGGCAACCCGCCCCTCGATCGGCTCGAGGCCGAAATCGCCCGCTTCCCGAAGTGGCTGCTGTGGCAGGCGCTGCTGTCGCCGAGGATGGAGCTGGTCGAGGCGTCGGCGAAACCGGTCGGCAGCGGCGCCTGGCGGGTCCGGATCGTGGTCCAGAACACCGGCTGGCTTCCGAGCTACGTGAGCAAACGGGCGCTGGAGCGCAAGGTGGTGCGCGGCGTGATCGCCGAGATCGCGCTGCCTGCCGGCGCGGAGCTCGCGAGCGGGAGGCGCCGCGAGGACATCGGCCAGCTCGAGGGCAAGGCCTACAAGCACACGGGCGTTTCGTTCTGGCCGGATTATCATGTGACCGACGACCGCGCGAAGGTCGAGTGGATCGTGCGCGGCCGGGTGGGGGACCGCATCGACCTCGTCGCGCGGCACGAGCGGGCCGGAACGATTCGAACATCCGTGGTGCTGGAGTGAACGGAGAGCAGAAGAAGATGGCGCGCGTCGTCGGCTTCGGGGGACTTTTCTTCAAGTCGCCCGACCCGGAGAAGCTGCTCGCCTGGTATGCGAAGTGGCTCGGCATCGGCGACGGCAAGTCCTCCGTCGAGTTCGCCGCGGGGACGCTGCCCTCGCGTTCGATCACGTTGTGGAGCCCGTTTCCCGGCAATACGGACTATTTTCGTCCGTCGCCCCGCGACTTCATGTTCAACCTGATCGTCGACGATCTCGACGGTGCGCTGGGCCAGGTGCATCTCGGCGGTGCACAGGTCGTCGGCGAGGTCGAGGAGCACGAATACGGACGCTTCGGCTGGTTCGTCGACCCCGACGGAAACAAGGTCGAGCTCTGGCAGCCGCCTGGGCGCAGCGTCGAAGGCGAGGGCGGCGGTGGCGCAGAGTAGGGCGCTCCGCGGCCTGCGGCGAGGCGTCCGGCTCGCGACGATGGCCGGGTTCCTCGCGCCGATCGCGTGCACGGTCCCTGCGGCGCCGTCCGGCCGCGCCGGGCTCTCGCGCATCGACCACATCATCGTGATCTACGCCGAGAACCGCAGCTTCGACAACCTGTACGGGCTGTTCCCGGGCGCCAGCGGGCTCGCCGATGCGACGCCGGCGCAATACACGCAGGTCGATCGCGACGGCAGGACGCTGTCGCACTTGCCGCCCGTATGGAAAGGCAACGAGCCGGACCCTGCGTTTCCCCGCGATCTGCCCAACCGCCCCTTCCGAATCGACGGGCCGCCGATCAACCTGCCGCTGACCGAGCGCACGCGCGATCTCGTCCACAAGTATTACCAGCAGCAGGAGCAGATCGACGGAGGCCGCAACGACCGCTTCGCCGAAGTGTCGGACGCCGGCGCGCTCACGATGGGCTACTACGACGGCTCGAAGCTGCCGATGTGGAAGTGGGCGCAGGAATACACGCTCGCGGACAATTTCTTTATGGGCGCCTTCGGCGACTCGTATCTCAATCACTTCTGGCTGATCTGCGCGTGCACGCCGGCCGATCCCGCCATGCCGCCCGCGAAGCGGGCACAACTCGAGGCGAACGGCTGGCTGAAGCGCGCGGCCGGCTCGCCGCCGTCCGCGCTCGACGGTCCTGCGCTGTTCACTGCGGGCGAGTTCACGCCGGACGGCTATTCGGTGACCAACCAGCAGGCGGCCTACCAGCCGAGCCGCGTGCCGCCGGACCGGGGCGGGGACCCGCGCTATGCCGGGATGTCCGGGTACACGCTGCCCCCGCAGACCATGAAGACGATCGGCGACACGCTCTCCGCCAAGGGGATTTCCTGGGCGTGGTATGCCGGTGGCTGGGATCTTGCGCTCAAGGACGGGATGCAAGATCCGGCGGCGAAGCGACAGGTCATCTACAACAACGAGCCCGGATCGCCTTATTTCGTCGTGCATCACCAGCCCTTCAACTACTTCGCCAGGTTCGCGCCGGGTACGGCGGATCGCGCCGAGCACCTCAAGGACTATACCGACATGGTCGCAGCGATCGACAGGGGAGATCTGCCGCAGGTGGCGCTGTACAAGCCCGCGGGCCGCTTCAATGAGCACCCGGGCAACACCGACGTGATGTCGGGCGACATCCACATCAGCGAGCTCGTGGCGAGGATCAAGGCGAGCCCGATCTGGTCGTCCTCGGTGATCATCGTCACGTACGACGAGAACGGCGGATTCTGGGACCACGTCGCGCCGCCCAAGGCGGATCGATGGGGTCCGGGAACACGCATCCCTGCGATCATCATCTCGCCGTTCGCGAGACGCGGCTACGTCGATCACACGTCCTACGATACGACGTCGATCCTCAAGCTCATCACGCGCCGCTTCGATCTCGAGCCGCTGCCGGGCGTCCGGGCGAATGCCGGCGACCTAACCGCCGCTTTCGACTTCGGGGGCTGAAGCGGCCCCACGGGCGGAGAGCGCGGCCGGCAGGAGCCGGTTCGCGTCGGCAGGTCGGGTTTCGCCCGCCCTGAACCCTTGATTCGAGTGCGTATAATTTATATTATGTCAAATTAAATGCGGCCCCCTGTGGCGGCCTGGGATTCAAGTCGGAGCAATGTCCCCCGAGGCCACCGCCCTCTCCGGACAGCGGCGATCTAGGCGCCAGCGGTCCGCAGAGACGATCGCGGCATCGGCCCGCAGACCGAAAAGGCCAGCATGGCTACCGGTCCTCGCGCCTTCCCGGCCGCCCTGGGACGCGAGCTCTATGTCTCGCTCGGGACGGGCTGCGGGACATTCCGGCGCAACAGGTGCTCCCGCCCCCGACCTCAACCTTGCCGGCGCCGACGGAACCCGAGTCCGGCCAAGCCTAGACCGAGGAGGCCCAGGGTAGCCGGCTCCGGCACCGCTCCGACCGTGGCCGTGAAGGTCAGTGAATCATTGCCGGTCAACTGCACCGAGCCACCACCTACAAACGCGAAGCTGCCCGCGCCGAACGTCGGCGTGAGGTCGGAAGTCTTGGTAAGCGGGCCGAAGGAGGTGGAGAGGTCGTAGCCGAGGAGTGACGCATCGACGAAGCCGAGACCGTTATCGAATGTCGCGTTGTAGAAATCAATGTTCGGGGAACAGGCAAAGGGAGGAAGACAAGCGTCGTCGCTCGCGTTGGACTCGACCGTGCTGGTTGGGACCAGCGTTGCGCTGAAGGATCCTTCGGTGAAAGTCCCGCTCACGTTTTGGAGCTTGAAGAAGGGAGCTCCGCTCGTATCGCCGTCGTGTCGCCAGTGAAGACGAATGTGAACGGCGTGCCCGGAGGAAAAGCGGGCTCCTTGCCGTCGCTATCGACAACGATGTTTCCACCCGTTCCCGTGAACGTATAGGTTACGAGAGTGGCGTGCGCTGCACCTGCGATGCCAAGCCCCAAAGTGCCTATAGCCAGAACGCCGCGCACTGATATGTTCACAACCGCCCCCCTATGTCGTCAGATCGACCGAGCGCGAGCAATACCCGAGCCAAGCCCGGAAGTGACTGATATGCAAGCGATCTTCTTCCCGATGAGCGTGCGAGCTGTAAAGCAGCTCGACGCCCAAGACGATGACGGCGGCGCGTTCCTGGCACGACGCTGACGCCGCGGAAAGGACAATAAGGGCCCGCGGCGCTGCAAGCCCGGCCGACCGCTCGACGCCAGAGGAGCGCAGGCGCATGGTCGCGTTCCTTGCGGCGACCTAGAGCCCCCGCACGCAGAAGCGCGCGATCGCATCGAGCACCGCGTCGTCTTCGCCGGCCGGTGCGGCGCAGCTCACGCTGAGCCCGGGGAGCCGCTCGCGGAGCGCGGCGACACGCTGCGGCAGGTCGCGGCGCAGATGTCCTCCCTGGCCGAAGAACACGGGCACGATGCGAATCGCGTCGGCGCCTTCCTGCGCAAGGTCGCCGGCGGCCGTTTCGAGATCGGGCTCCATCAATTCGAGAAACGCGAGCCGCACCGGCGTTCCCGGCGCCAGCGCGCGCACGCGCTCGACGAGCGCGTCGAACGGTGCGCGCCATCCGTGGTCGCGAGCGCCATGCGCGAAAAGGATCAGCCCCGTTGGCATGCGCCTGCCGCATGCAACTGCGCGCCGCATCCTGCGGCGCGCGTCTTAGCTCCCTGCGCTATCAGGTAATCGCCAAGCATTCCTTGGCCGCTCCCCGGCCGGCCGGTACGCTCATCGTCGTTCCGGAGCCTCGAATGTACCGTTACGACAGCTACGATCAGCGGATGCTCGACGAGCGCGTCGCGCAGTTTCGCGATCAGACGCGGCGTTTTCTCGCAGGCGAGCTGACCGCGGACGAGTTTCGCCCGCTCCGGCTGCAGAACGGCCTGTACATCCAGAAGTACGCGCCGATGCTGCGCATCTCGGTTCCCTACGGCCTGCTCTCGTCGACGCAGCTGCGCATGCTCGCCCATGTCGGTCGGAAGTATGACAGAGGCTACGGCCACTTCACCACGCGCCAGAATCTGCAGTTCAACTGGCCGAGGCTGGAGGACGTGCCGGACATCCTCGGCGAGCTTGCCACGGTGCAGATGCACGCGATCCAGACCAGCGGCAACTGCGTGCGCAACATCACGACCGACCACTTCGCCGGCATCGCCGCCGACGAGATCGTCGATCCGCGTCCGTATGCCGAGCTGGTGCGGCAGTGGGCCGCGTTCCATCCGGAGTTCGCCTACCTGCCGCGCAAGTTCAAGATCGGGCTGTGCGGCTCGCCGATCGACCGCGTCGCGACGCTCGTGCACGACATCGGCTTGCACGCCGTCGAGAGCGACGCCGGCGAAGTCGGGTTCCGAGTGCTGGTCGGAGGCGGACTGGGCCGCACGCCGATGCTCGCGCACCTGATCCGGGACTTCCTGCCTCGCGGGGAGATCCTCACTTACCTGGACTCGATCCTGCGCGTATACAACCGCTTCGGCCGTCGCGACAACAAGTGGAAGGCGCGAATCAAAATCCTGGTCAAGGAGATGACGCCCGAGGTCTTCGCGCGCCACGTCGAGGCCGACTGGGAGCGCTCGCGCGGCGGCCCGGCAACCGTTCCGCAGGAAGAGATGGCACGGCTCGCGGATGCCTTCACCCCGCCGCCCTACGAGCGGCTCTCGGGCGACGACGCGGGCGTTCGAGCGGCGATCGCCGACAACCGCTCCTTCGGCAACTGGATCAGGCGCAATGTGTTCCCGCACAAGGTTCCGGGCTACGCGGCCGTAACCTTGTCGCTCAAGCGGACCGGCGTGCCGCCGGGCGACGTCAGCTCCGACCAGATGGACGCCGTGGCCGACCTCGCCGACGCTTACAGCTTCGGCGAGCTCAGGATCTCGCACGAGCAGAACCTGGTCTTCGCCGACGTGCAACAGTCCGCGCTGCCGGCGCTGTGGGGCAAGCTCAAGGCCCTCGGCTTCGCTACGCCGAACGTGGGGCTCCTCACCAATATCGTTTGCTGCCCCGGCGGTGACTTCTGCTCGCTCGCCAATGCCAAGTCGATCCCGATTGCCGAAGCCATCCAGCGCCGCTTCGACGATCTCGACTATGTCCACGATCTCGGCGACATCGACCTCAACATCTCCGGCTGCATGAACGCCTGCGGCCACCACCATGTGGGCAACATCGGCGTTCTTGGCGTCGACAAGAGCGGCGAGGAGTGGTACCAGGTCTCGATCGGCGGCTCGCAAGGCGAGTCCGCGTCGCTCGGCAAGGTGATCGGACCGTCGTTCGCGGCCGGCGAAATGCCCGACGTCGTGACTAAGCTCATCGATGTCTACGTCGAGCGCCGTCACGAGGACGAGCGTTTCATCGACACTGTGCGCAGGCTCGGGCTCGAGCCGTTCAAGGAGCGCGTGTATGCCGCGGCTCATTAAGGACGGCGCGGTCGTCGACGACCGCTGGGCGCTGCTGCGCGACGCGGCTTCGCTCGACGACCTGCCCGCCGATGCACCGGTCATCGTGCCGCTGCCGCTCTGGCGCGCGCAGCGCGAGGCGCTGCGCGCGCGGTGGGACACCGGCGTCTGGCTCGAGCCCGGCGACGACCCGGATCTCCTCGCGGCGGACTGCTCCGCCCTGCCGCTCATCGCGGTCGACTTTCCCCAGTTCACCGACGGTCGCGGCTACTCGACGGGACGCCTGCTCCGCGAGCGCTACGGCTTCGCCGGCGAGCTGCGCGCGATCGGCGACATCCTGCGCGACCAGCTCTACTACCTGGCGCAGTGCGGCTTCGATGCCTTCGCGCTGCGCGCCGACCGCGACCCGGAAGACGCGCTCAAGAGCCTCGCCGATTTCAGCGAAAACTATCAGGCGACATGCCTCCGTCCCGTGCCGCTGTTCCGGCGGCGCGCCCTCGCGCCGTCTTCGCCCCCGGTACCGAAGGCCACATGCTCACCAGCGCGCGCATAGCCGAGCTGACGACACGCCTGCGGCGCATCGCGGCGCGCCATCCCGCCGCGGGCCTCGCCAGCAGCTTCGGCCCCGAGGACATGGTTCTTACCGATCTCGTTGCGCGCCACGCGCTGCCGATCGGGGTGTTCAGCCTCGACACCGGACGGCTGCACGACGAGACCTATGCACTGATGGACCGCGTCCGCCAGCACTACCGCCTGCCCATCGAGCTCTACTACCCCGACCCCCGGGAGCTCGAGGCCTACGTCCGCGCTCAGGGCGTCAACGCGTTCTATCGCAGCGTCGAGCTGCGCCAGCGCTGCTGCGCCATCCGCAAGTCCGGACCGCTTGCCAGGGCGCTGGCGGGACGCGACGCCTGGATCACCGGCCAGCGCCGCACGCAGTCGGTGACGCGGCGCGAGCTCGACTTCGAGGAGTACGACGCCGCACACGAGCTGCCGAAGTTCAATCCGCTCTTCGACTGGAGCGAGGACGAGGTCTGGGGCTACGTCCGCTCGCACGGCGTGCCTACGAACGAGCTCCATGCGCGCGGCTATCCGAGCATCGGCTGCGCGCCTTGCACGCGGGCGGTCGAGCCGGGCGAGGACGTGCGCGCCGGCCGCTGGTGGTGGGAAGATCCGGATCACAAGGAATGCGGGTTGCATCGCCGTCCCGTTCGCGTCCCCGTCCGCCAAGCGCGCCCGGAGGCCTCGTGAGCGGGCCATCGACGGGCACGGTGTACCTCGTCGGGGCGGGACCCGGCGCGCCGGACCTGCTGACGCTGCGCGCGGCGAAGATCCTGGAGGGGGCCGACATCGTGTTTCACGATGCGCTGGTCCATCCCGATACGCTCGCCCTCGCCGCACGCGCCGAGAAGGTTCCCGTGGGCAAGCGCTGCGGCAGGCACTCGACCGCGCAGAGGTTCATCAACAAGCGGCTCGTCGATGCGGCCGGGCAGCATTCGATCGTCGTGCGCCTCAAGGGCGGCGATCCGATGCTCTTCGGGCGTGCGCAGGAAGAAATCGCGGCGCTCGAAGCCGGCGGCATTCGTTACGAAGTCGTGCCCGGCGTCACCGCCGCGCTGGCGGCGGCCGCGGAGCTGAGCACGTCGCTCACGCAGCGCGGCGTCGCGCGCAGCGTCGCTCTCGTCACGCCGCGCGTGGGTGAAGGCGAGCCGCCGAGCGAATGGGCCCGCGGCCTTGCCGCGGTCGACGCCGGCGCGATCTACATGGGGGTCGGTCAGGCCGACGAGATCGCCTCCGCGCTGATTGCCGCGGGCAAGCCGCCGACCACGCCGATCGCGATCGTCGAGAACGCCTCGCTTCCCGAAGCGCGCCGAGTCTTCGCCACGCTGGCCTCGCTGCCCCGGTTCGGAAGGCAGTTCGCGGGTCCGGCGGTGATCCTCATCGGGCCGCAATATCGCGCGCGCGCACAGGTAGTACAGGACAGCGCCGGGCACGATGCCGATCCCGCAGTCCGCCGGGCGGCCGGAAGCGGTGCGGGCTGATCGTCTCCGCCGCGCCGGACGCTCCGTCATTGACTCGCCACGCCGGGCCTTTCGCTCGCGCGCCCGGCGGCCGCGGCTTGTAGTGCCCATCACCAGGCAGCGCCGCTTCTACTGACCCTTTCTTCGCGCGGCCGTTGCGCGGCGCGGAGGGCCTTGGTAGAGTAATCGCGTAATGTGGATAATGTTGATCCTATTAGTATACATTATGACCTCCCGATGAAGCTTTCGAAGAAGAGCGAATACGGCCTGCGCGCCCTGATCGAGCTCACGAAGAGCGATGGCCGGCCGGTCACGCGGCAGGAGATCGGCGAGCGCCAGAACGTTCCGGTGGTCTTTCTCGCGCACATTCTGCTGCGCCTCAAGCACGCCGGCCTCGTGGCCAGCGCGCGAGGCGTCCAGGGGGGCTACCTCCTCATCAAGCCGCCGTCCAAGGTGAGCCTCGGGCACGTCATCCGAGTCCTCGACGGACCGCTCGCGCCGATCGGCTGCGTCAGCAAGACCGCTTACCACAAGTGCCTGGACTGTCCCTATGCGGCGAAGGCCCACTGCCCGCTGCAGCACGTCATGGCCGGGGTGAGAAACGCGATCGCCGACATCCTGGACAACTACAGCCTCGAAGACTTCACCGCCGGGACGACCGGTCCGCGCCGATCGAAGGCGGGACGCGGGAACGCTCGCCGCAAATCGGAGACCTGAGATGCTCTCGATCGAAACCGCAGTCCTCGTTCTCGCCGCGATCACCCTGCTGGCGGCCTTCGTCAACGGCGCGCTGGGCTACGGGTTTTCCTCGCTCACGGTGCCGGTGGCGCTCGTGTTCTACACCAACCGGGTGCTGAATCCCGCGCTGGTGGTCATCGAGGTCTTCATCAACCTGTACGTGCTCTTCATCAACCGCGAGAGCGTTCCCGTGGTGTGGAAGCGCGTGCTTCCCATTCTCATTGGGCTGCTCCCGGGCGTGGCGATCGGAAGCTATCTCCTCGCCTCGCTGCATCCCGGCTGGATCAAGCTCTCGACATACGCGATTCTGCTTCCTCTCATCCTCGTTCAGGCCGGCGGCCTGCGGAGGCCGATCCGGTCGGAACGGGCGATCGGCCTGCCCTTCGGCGTGGGGCTCGGCTTCCTGTATTCGGTCACCACGATCTCCGGACCGCCGCTTGCGATACTCTTCAACAATCAAGGCCTCGTCAAAAAGGAGTTCCGTGCCGGCCTCGGCCTGATTCGCGTCGCCGAATCGACGCTGACCGCGATCGTCTATTTCCATCTCGGCCTGTTTGCCGCGGAGAGCCGGAGCCTGCTCTGGACGATCGTCCCGAGCGTCCTGGTGGGCATACCGCTCGGCGCCTACCTCATACGGCGGCTCGATGCCGAGACGTTTCGCCGGATCTGCATGAGCTTCGATGCCTGGGTCGTCGGATTCGGCTTGTCCCGGGTGCTGATCGAGCTGAAACTGATCGACAGCCCCTGGGCCTACGCCGTCATGGCGCTCGCCATCCTGATCGACACCTCTCTCCTGTACGTCTTCTTCAAGCACCGCAAGCCGGTTGCGAGTAGCGTCCCCACGCCCGCCGCGCACGCCGGCCACACGGCGGCGTAGCTTCGGCGCGCGAGCCGGCCCTCGCCCGGCTCGTCGCGTCCGCTGCGGTATCATCGGTTCCTGCGCATCCGGCGCGGCGGGGGGCGACGTTTTCCATCGATGACACTCGAGCTGTTCGACCTGTCGCCACGCGAGCAAGCGGAGTGGCTCGCCGAGCGGCTGGCACGACCCGCGCCCGAATCGGCCCGCAATCTCTCCGACGGTTTTCGCCTGCCTGGCCGTGAAGGCGCGGTGAAACCCGCGGCGGTGCTGGTGCCGCTGGTGAATCGAGACGGCGGTCTCACCGTGCTTTTCACCGAGCGCAGCCTCGACCTCCCGGATCACCCGGGACAGATCAGTTTCCCGGGCGGGCGCATCGAGCCCGAGGATCGCGATGCGGGCGTCGCGGCGCTGCGCGAGGCGCGCGAGGAGGTCGGTCTCCCGCCGGATCGCGTCACGCTGCTCGGCCGACTCGCGGAATACGAAACGGTGACCGGCTATCGCGTGACGCCCGTCGTGGGCTGGGTCGAGCCGCCCTTCCCCGTGACCGCGGATCCCGTCGAGGTCGCCGACGTCTTCGAGGTGCCGCTTTCCTTTCTCCTCGAGCCGGCCAACCAGCAGCGCCATTTCCGGATGGTCGGCGAGCGTCGCCGCGACTACTACGCGATTCCCTACGGCGAGCGGTACATCTGGGGCGCGACGGCTGCGATGCTCATCATCCTCGATCGAACACTGCGCGCGGCCTGAGCTCACACATGGCCGATCGCGATCAGCTCATCGCCGTGCTGCTTCCCGGCGGTGGGGCCCGCGCCGCCTACCAGGTCGGCGTGCTGCGCGCAGTGGCCGGGATCCTGGGGCGCTCGGGGCGCCCGCTGTTCCAGGTCATCTGCGGCACCTCCGCGGGCGCGATCAACGCGGCGACGCTGGCCGTGCACGCCGACAGCTTCCGGCGCGGGGTCGCCCGGCTGCTGCGCTGGTGGCGCAGCGTCGAAGTCGCCGAGGTCTACCATGCCGACCTCGCCAACGTCGCCTTCCACGGCATGCGATGGCTCGCGTCGGTCCTCGTCGGCGCCGGCGGCCCGCGCGGCGCCGCCGCGATGCTCGACAACGCGCCGCTGCGCGCGGTTCTTGGCGCCGATCTCGATTTTGCCCGCATCGCCGGGCACGTCCGCGACGGCACCTTGCATGCGCTCTCGATCAACGCCACGAGCTACACGACCGGCCAGGCCGTATCGTTCTTCCAGGGCTCGCCCGCGATCCTTCCCTGGCAGCGCACGCGCCGCCGCGGCGAGCCGGCGCAGATCGGCGTCGACCACCTGCTCGCGTCCGCCGCCATTCCTTTCATCTTTCCCGCGGCCCGCATCGGGCAAGACTACTTCGCCGACGGCTCCGTGCGCCAGATCGCGCCGCTGTCTCCGCCGCTGCATCTCGGCGCGCGGCGCATCCTCGTGATCCCGGTCGGCCAGTTCACGGGGCAAACGCCGACCGAGCGCCAGCGCGAGGACCCTTCGTACCCGTCGTTCGCCCAGATCGCGGGCCACGCGCTCGCCTCGATCTTCCTAGACAATCTCGGCGCGGACCTCGAGCGGATGCAACGGATGAATCGGGTGCTGAGCCTGGTCCCCGGCGCGATCCAGGATCACCACCCTGAGGTGGCGCACGTCGACGCCATGGTGATCAGCCCGAGCCGCGACCTGGGGGCGATCGCGGTTCCCTACGCGGAGCGGTTGCCCGCCGGCGCCCGCTACCTCCTCCACGGGCTCGGCAGCACCGAGGGGACGGGCGCTGGGCTGCTGTCGTACCTGCTATTCGACCGGCGCTACACGTCGCTCCTGCTGGAGCTCGGCTTCCGCGACGGGATGGCGCGGCGCGAGGAGATCTCGGCGTTTCTCGCTGCCGACGGCGTTCGCTATCAGCCACTGTTTCCCTCCGAGCTGTCGTAGCGCTTGATCGATCGGCGCCGGGAAGCCGTGAAGCTCCCTGTGGTGCACTCGTCGACCGGCGTCGCTCGAATAGCCGGTCGACGCCTGCGCCAGGGCGGACCTGCGAGGCAGCTCGCCGGTGCCCTGAGCCCTCTCAGGGCCTGCGGCGCAGCAGCTGGATGATCAGCAGCGAGAGCACGACCTCCGCGCGCTGATTGCTGAGCTCGTAGCGGAAGCGCGCGACGCCGCGATCGGGCTGAGAGCGCGAGGGGCGCGCATCGAGCAGCGCGAAGTCGCAGCGAAGCGTGTCGCCGGGGCGCACCGGCTTGTGCCAGCGCAGCTCATCCATGCCGATGCCGGCGATGGCCGAGCGCTCGAACATGCCGGTCCTTTGCACCAGCGCCCACGCGATCGCCGCCGTCTGGAATCCGCCGAGCACGAGGCCGCCGAATACCGAGTCGCGCGCGGCGACCGCATCGAGGTGGAAGTACTGCGGATCGTATCGGCGAGCGAAGTCGAGCGCTTCATCCTCGGTCACGGTGAGCGACGGGCTCGAGTAGACGCGGCCCGCCTCGAAGTCCTCGAGGTAGTAGTCTTTCATCCTTGGGTATCCCCGCTGAGCGGGAGCCATTATCGCGCAGCGTGCCCCAGGCGGCGGCGACGCGCCGCTCGCCCGCGCCGGGAATGCGAACGGTCGGCCGCGGCGGTATAGTTCGCCTCTTCTCCCGATCGCCGGTGCGCGGCGGGCCCGCCGCAACCGGGTCTTCGCGCCATTCGCCATGCTGGAACCACATCGACGGACTTTCCGCTCGTTGAGCGCACACGGCTTCCACGAAGTCGTCTATCGCGATTGGGGGCATCCCGAGAGCTCGCGCGTCGTCGTGTGCGTGCACGGTCTCACGCGCAACGGCCGCGATTTCGACACGCTCGCCGCCGCGCTCGCGGACCGCTTCAGGGTGCTCTGTCCGGACATGCCGGGCCGCGGGGAAAGCGAGTGGCTCGCCGACCCGAACGATTACGCGTTTCCGACCTATCTCACCACCTTGACCGCCATGCTCGCGCACGCGCGTGTCGAGCGCGTCGCCTGGGTGGGCACGTCGATGGGCGGGCTCCTTGGGATGGTCGTCGCCTCTCAGCGCGCCTCGCCGATCACGCGGCTGGTGGTGAACGATGTCGGTCCCGTCATCGAGCCGGTCGCACTGATGCGGATCGCCGGCTATGTCGGGCTGAACCCGACTTTCGACAGCTTTGCCGCGCTCGAAGCGCACATCCGTGAAGTCTCGGCGCCGTTCGGGCCGCTTACCGATGCGCAGTGGCGAGACCTCGCGCTGACCACGGCGCGAGCGACGGCCGATGGCCGTTGGCAACTCAAATACGACCCGGGCATCGCGGTGCCCTTCAAGAGCGCCCCGACCGCCGTGGGCGACCTCTGGCCGGTCTGGGACGCCATCCGTTGCCCGACGCTGCTCCTCCGCGGCGCGGAGTCGGACCTCCTGTCGCGCGAAACGGCAGCGGCGATGACCGCGCGCGCTCCCGCAGCGCGGATGATCGAGTTCCCCGGCATCGGCCATGCGCCGATGCTGCTCTCGACCGACCAGATCGCGCCGGTCGCGGCGTTCCTGGACGAGGACTAGCCCGCGCTGCTCCGCCGGCCGAGCATCGTCTACAATCGGGTCAAACTCCCCGAATAATGCCGACGTCATGACGCTGGCCCTGAGCCTGCCCGCTATCGAAGCGCGTCCCGCGCACCCGCCGGAGACGCGCCCGGCGCGCGTCCAGCCCTGGCTCGAGGAGACGCTCAAGCGCGAGCCGATCGACGCCGCGGCCACGATCGGCGACGCGCTCGCGGCGACCAACCGCGTCGCGGTGTCGGAGACCCGCCGCCTGGAGCTCGCCGAGCGCTACTATGCGACCTCGCTCAGTCTCTGGCCGCACCTCGAGCGGCACTTCGCCCGCGCCCAGCATCCGCTGACCGGCAATGCGCTGTCCGCGGCCAAGGCGGCGCTGATCCTGTCGAGCGAGCTGGCGACCGCGTTCAAGCACCTGCTCGTGCACGAGGCCGAGAAGCGCCTGCTCCTGTCGAGCAACCGGCAGCTGGTCGCTCTGATCCATCGCTGCCTGCAGTGCACGAATCGCATCCTGGTCAACAGCTATCAGTCGTACGCTCCGGTCCCCGCCCGCACCTGGCACGACGCGCACGCGATCTACGCCTTCGCCCACGGCCGCAACCTGCAGATGACGCCGATCGCGAGCGACGCGGCGGAGGCGACGCCCGAGCGCTACTACGTGCAGGCGCTGCTCCTGGCGCTCGCCAATCCCTACGGTTTCCGGCCCGGTCAGCTCGGTCAGGTCGTGCACTACGTCCAGACGCATGCCCACTGGGCCCGGATCACCGACGTCGCGCCCGTCCATCGCCTCGCCAAGGCGGTAGCGATCGTGCCGATCGGCCACGACTTTCCACCGTTCGCCGCCAACAAGGGCGCCAACGTGAACGGCGGCAAGCTGTTCCTTCTCACCTTCGATCTCGCTTTCCAGATCCAGGAGCAACTGCGTGCGCTGGAAGCGGGAGGCGCCGCGCCGGCGCCCGTCGGCGGCGGTCCCGAAGCCAGAGCGGACTACATGGCCTTGCTCCGGCGGCTGCTGAGGCAGTGGGCGATACCGCCCGCCCGACAGTTCAACCGGCTGCCCTCCCGCGCGCGGGTCGTCATGTGTGCGGGGCTGTCGGCGGTATGGCAATACAGCCGCGGCGTCCGGCCGGACGTACCGAATGCCGTGCCGGGTCTGCCGCCGATGAACACCTGCCAGGTGATCAACCATACGCCGGCCGGCTACGCGCTGCGCCAGGTCGACACGGTGCACTCGCCTCTGCGCATCGGCGACCTCGTCGCGCTTCGGGTCGAGGGGCGCAACGCGCTTCAGGTCGCGATGATCCGCTGGTTCCGCAACACGCTGCGCGGGAGCGGCCTGGAGTTCGGCTGCGAGCTCCTGTCGGACAATCCGCAAGCGGCGGCGGCGCACGCGGAAGACCTCGGGACCGGCGCGCCGGTGCCGGCCATCGTGCTGCCCGAGGACGGGGAGGACGGCGCGCCGTCGATGGTGCTGCTGCCGTCGGGGGGCTTCGCCCTCGAGCAGGCGATCTCGCTGCGCCAGGGCGACCGGACCGACACCGCCGTGCTCACCAAGCTGGTCGAGCAGGGTCCGGGCTTCGAGCTCTACGAGTACGTCGCCGTCGGCTAGACGCCCTGCTCGCGCGTGTGCGCGCGCGCTTCGCCGGTCGCGCCGGCGAGCCCCCTGGGCAGCGGAAAGGCGACCCTCTCCACTACCCCCTTGAGCTCGGTCACGTCGGCGGCGCCGAGCGCCCTGAGGCGCGCCACTACCTGCTGCACGAGCAGCTCCGGCGCAGAGGCGCCCGCCGTGACGCCGATGCGCAGCTTGCCGGCCAGCCACTCCGCCTGCACCTGCTCGGCGCGGTCGATCATGTATGCCGCCGCGCCCTGCTTGGCGGCCACCTCGCGCAGCCGGTTCGAGTTCGAGCTGTTCGGGCTGCCCACCACGATGACCACTTCGCATTGCGGCGCGAGCAGCCGGACCGCGTCCTGGCGATTCTGCGTGGCGTAGCAGATGTCGTCCTTCTTCGGTCCCACGATGCGGGGGAACCGCCGCCGGAGCGCCGCGACCACGGCGGCGGCGTCGTCGATCGACAGCGTCGTCTGCGTGACGTAGGCGAGCTGCTCCGCGTCGCGGACCTCGACGCGCTCGGCATCGGCGACCGACTCCACCAGGTGGATTCCGCCCGAGGCCTGTCCCATCGTGCCTTCGACCTCGGGGTGGCCCGCGTGCCCGATCATGATGACCTCGCGGCCCTGCTCGCGCATCTTCGCGACCTCGGCGTGCACCTTGGTAACCAGCGGGCAGGTCGCGTCGAAGACGCTGAGGCCGCGGGCTTCGGCCTCCGCGCGCACCGCGCGTGAGACGCCGTGGGCGCTGAACACCACTGTGCTCCCCGGCGGGATCTCCGCCAGCTCGTCGACGAACACGGCGCCCTTCTTCTGCAGCGACTCAACGACGAAGCGGTTGTGCACCACTTCGTGGCGGACGTAGATGGGCGCACCGAACTGCTCGAGCGCGCGCTCGACGATCGCGATGGCGCGGTCGACGCCGGCGCAGAAGCCGCGCGGATTGGCGAGCAGAACGTCCATGCGATTCTCGTCGCTACGCCGCCGCGCGGCCTTTGCCGCTCCGACGCAGGCTGTCCAGGATGAGCAGCGCGGCGCCGACGGTGATCGCGCTGTCGGCGAGGTTGAAAGCAGGATAGTACCAACGGTCCCAGTGGAAGAGCAGAAAGTCGACGACGTGGCCGAGGGTCACGCGATCGCAAAGGTTGCCGATCCCTCCCCCGAGGATGAGCGCGAGCCCGGTGCAGTACCACGCGTTGCCGCCGCGGCGCAGGAGCCACACGACCAGGCAGGCGACCGCGATCGCCAGCGCGGAGAACAGATACCGGGTCCAAGCGCCCGCGTCGCGCAGGAAGCTGAACGCTGCCCCGGTGTTGAAGGTGAGCACGAGGCTGAAGAACGGCGAGACGACGCGCTCGTCTCCGGGATGCAGAGCACGCATCATGGCCCATTTCGTCAGTTGATCGAGGGCGACGACGGCCAGGCTCACGCCGAGCCAGAACGCGAGCCCGCGAACCTGCGTCAGCGCCGCGCCGCGCTCGCTCACGCGAAGCTTCGCGCCTCGCCGCGGCCGAAGAGGTTGGCCACGCAGCGGCCGCACAGGGATGGATGCACGGCGTCGGCGCCGACGTCGCTGCGGTAATGCCAGCAGCGCTCGCACTTGCGTTCCCCGCTTCGCCTCACGCGCACCGTGCGCTCGGCGCCGGCCGCAAGGTGCGTCGCCGAAGTGATGAGCACGAAGCGCAGGTCGTCGCCGAGGCTCGCGAGCGCCTCGTACTCGCCCGGCGGGGCGACGATTTCGACCTCGGCCTGCAGCGACGAGCCGATCTCGCCGGCTTCGCGCGCCGCCTCGAGCGCGCGCAGCACGTCGCGGCGGCAGGCCACGATCGTCTGCCATCTCTCGGCGAATCCCTGCGGAAGCTGCAAGCCGGGTATCGCGTCCGCCCAGGTGCCGGTGAAGATCGTCGCATCCTTCGGATGCAGGATGCGCCATGCCTCCTCGGCGGTGAAGCTCAAGATGGGCGCCATGAACTTGAGCATGCCGTCACGGATGAGCGCCAGCGCGGTCTGCGCCGAGCGGCGCGGCCGGCCCTCGCGCGGAGTCGTATACAGCCGGTCCTTGAGGATGTCCAGGTAGAAGCCGCCCAGCTCCTCCGAGCAATACGTCTGCAGCCGCTGCACGACCGGGTGGAACTCGAAGCGCCGGTACGACTCCGCCAGCTCGCCGAAATAGGCGTCGGCCACCGCGAGTGCATAGCGGTCGAGCTCGAACAGCTCGGTGACCGGAAGCGCATCGCGAACGGGGTCGAAGTCCGCCGTGTTCGCCAACAGGAAGCGCAAGGTGTTGCGGATCCGCCGGTAGCCCTCGACGACGCGCTTGAGGATCTCGTCGGAGATGAAGAGCTCGCCGGAATAGTCGGTCGCGCCGACCCAGAGCCGCAGGATCTCCGCGCCGTAGGTGCTCGAAACCTTCTGGGGGGCGACGACGTTGCCCCGGGACTTCGACATCTTGAGCCCCGCGCCGTCGACGACGAAGCCGTGCGTCAGCAGCGCGTTGTACGGCGGCCGGCCGTTCAGCATGCTCGAGGTGAGCAGCGAGGAGTGAAACCAGCCGCGGTGCTGGTCGGAGCCCTCGAGGTAGAGGTCGGCGGGGAAGCCCAGCTCCGGGTCGCGCCGCAGCACCGTCTCGTGCGTCGATCCCGAGTCGAACCATACGTCGAGCGTGTCGGTGAGCTTGCGATAGCGACCGGCGTCGACGCCGAAGTCCTCGTGCGTGGCCTCGAACCAGGCCTCGATGCCTCCGTGCTCGACCTTCGCCGCCGCGAGCTCGAGCAGCGCCAGCGTGTCGGGATGCAGCTCGTCGGTTTCGACGTCCACGAAGAACGGCAGCGGGACGCCCCATTGCCGCTGCCTGGAGAGCGTCCAGTCGGGCCGGTTCGCGATCATCCCGCTGAGCCGCGCCTTGCCCCAGGCCGGGAAGAACTGCGTCGCCTCGATGCCCCTGAGCGCGGTCGTTCGCAGCGGCTCCGCAGGCTTGGCTCCGCGCCAGCCGGGAACGTCGTCCATGCCCGCGAACCACTGCGTGGTTGCGCGATAGATGATCGGCGTCTTGTGCCGCCAGCAATGCATGTAGCTGTGCACCCAGGCCTCGGCGTGGAGCAGCGCGCCGACTTCGCGAAGCTTCTCGACGATCTTCGGATTCGCGTCCCAGATCTTCATGCCGCCGAAGAACGGCAGATCCTTGGCGTACCGGCCGTCGCCCTGGACCGGATTGAGAATCTCGTCGTCGGTCATGCCGTAGCGGCGGCCGGCGTTGAAGTCGTCCACGCCGTACGCCGGCGAGGAATGCACGATGCCGGTCCCCTGCTCCAGCGTGACGTAGCTGCCCAGATGAACGGGCGAGGCGCGGTCGTAGAACGGGTGGCGGAAGGCGATCCCCTCGAGCGCCGCGCCCCGGGTCGAGGCGAGCTTCCGCCCGTCGAGCGCGTAGCGCCTCAGGCAGCGCTCCATGAGATCCGCCGCCAGCACGAGCGAGCCGCGATGCGTTTCGACCAGCGCGTAGTCGAAGTCCGGGTGCAGGTTGAGCGCCTGGTTTGCGGGGATGGTCCAGGGCGTCGTGGTCCAGACCGCGGCGGCGATCGGACCGGAGGGAGGCGACGCGAGCCCGAAGGCTGCGGCGAGCCGCGATCGCTCGGACGCCTCGACCAACGGGAAGGCGATGTCGATTGCGACGTCCTCGCGATCCTCGTACTCCACTTCCGCTTCGGCGAGCGCGCTGTGGCAGTCGAAGCACCAGTTGACCGGCCGCAGGCCGCGGTAGATGTAGCCCTTCGCGAGCAGACGGCCCAGCGTGCGGATCTCGTCGGCTTCGTTGTGATAGGCCATCGTGGCGTAGTGATGGTCCCAATCGCCGAGGACGCCGAGGCGCTGGAAGTCCGCCTTTTGCAGCGCGATCTGCTCGGTGGCGTAGGCGCGGCAGAGTCGCTGCGTATCGGCGATCGACAGGTTCTTGCCGTAGGTCTTCTCGATCTGAACCTCGATCGGCATGCCGTGGCAATCCCAGCCGGGCACGTACGGTGCGTCGAAGCCATCGAGCTGCCTGCTCTTCACGACGATGTCCTTGAGGATCTTGTTCACCGCGGTGCCGATGTGGATCGCCGCGTTGGCGTACGGCGGGCCGTCGTGAAGCACGAACTTCGGGCGCCCGCGGCTCGCGGCACGGATCGCCTCGTAGACCTTGCGCTCGCGCCATTCGGCGACCCAGCCCGGCTCGCGCCTCGCGAGATCGCCGCGCATGGGAAAGGGCGTGTCGGGAAGATTCAGCGTCGACTTGTAGTCGGTCTTGGGATCGTCGGGCATCGCTAAGGGCTATCCGCGGGTCGAGAAGTATTCGCGCGCCTGCGCTACGTCGAGCCCGATCTGCCGAGTCAGCGCCGCGAGGTCGGAGTAGCGCTCCTCGTCGCGCAGCTTGCGCAGGAACTCGACGCTCACGCGCCGGCCGTAGATATCCTGATCGAAGTCGAAGACGAAGACTTCCAGCACGGGGCGGCCTCCGGGCTCGATGGTCGGGCGCACGCCGAGGCTGGCGGCGCCCGCGCGCGGCGCATCGCCGAGCCCTCGCATGCGGGCGGCGAAAATCCCGGAGAGCGCCGGCTTGTGGCGCAGGATAAGGTTGGCGGTCGGGAAGCCGAGGCTGCGGCCCCGCTTGTCGCCGTGTGCGACGCGGCCGGAGATCGTGTACGGGCGGCCGAGCATCTCGGCCGCGCGCTCGAGCTCGCCCCTGGCGAGAGCATCGCGAATGGCACTGCTCGACACCCGCGTCTCACCGCTCCGGATGAGCGGCAGCGTCTCGACGGAAAAGCTGCGCGCTGAAGCGCGCAGCAGCGCGAGGTCCCCGGCCCGGCCCCGGCCGAAGCGGAAATCCTCGCCCACCAGGACCCAGCGCGTCCTGAGCGCGCCGATCATGATGCGGTCGATGAACTCCGTTGCACTCAGTTGCGCGAGGCGTGCGTCGAAGCGCGCGATGTGAACCCGCGCTACGCCGCAGGCGGCGAAGCGCTCGAGCTTGTCGCGCACGGTCGACAGGCGCGGCGGCGCCGCCTGCGGCGCGAAGAATTCCCGCGGGTGCGGATCGAAGGTGAGCACCGTCGGCGGCAGAGCCAGGTCCTCCGCCGCCTCGACGAGTCGCGCGAGCATCGCCTGATGTCCGCGATGGACACCGTCGAAGTTGCCTATGGTCAGTGCGACGTGCTGCGAGGCGGGAGGAAAGCCGCGGAAGACCTGCACCGAGGGCGCTCGTAGACTTCGCCGGGTGATCGGCGGAAGGCATTGAAAAACTTCGATTTTACCGCCTTCGCGTGGCGCCGGTCCACTGCGCTGCCCGGAGTCGGCCGCTCGCTACCCATCCCACTCGCGCCAGCCGCCGAGCAGGGGAAAGTACAGCCCGAGGCGGATCGGGCGAGCGTCGAGGGCGCGCATCGTCGCCGCGTAGCCCTCGAGCTGCGCCGCGTAGCGCTCGCGCTCGCGGTCGAGAAAGGCATCCAGGCCGGCGCCCTCGTGACGCGAGAGCTTGAAGTCGACGATCCAGCGCGTCCCGTCCTGGTCGACGAAGCTGCGATCGAGCACGCGGTGCACGAACGCGCCGTTGCGCCATTCGGTGAGCGCGTATTCGCTGCGGGCGTCGCCGTGGCGCGGGTCGAACAGCCAGCGGCCGCGCGGGTCGGCGATGGTGCGCTCGAGCGCGGTGCGGACCTGCTCGACCGCGGCGGCGGCTTCCGCGCCCGTGAAGCCGGCTTGCGCGAGCTCGCGCTCGATGCGCGGGCGCTCGGCCATGATGCGCTCGCTCGTCCATCGGTCGAGACCTTCGTCGGCCATGCGGCGCAGGATGCGATGCGCGACGATGCCGACCTGGCGCGCGGACTCGCGAACCCAGTCGAACTCGATCGCCTCGTCCGCGTCGCGCACGGCGGGTGCCGGAGGCAGCGCAATCGCCGCGGGCGGAGGCGGCAGCCGCCACGATCGCGGCAGTCGCGTGAGCGGCACGCCGGTGACGCGCGTCCGCGTCGCGGGAGTGGCCACGGCTTCCTCGGGCGGAGTCGGCGCCTCGAGCGCCGGCCAGAGCGCCGCGAGCAGCGTGCCGCGCCTCGGCGGCTTCCATCGCGGAGGATCGCCGGCGTCGCGCTCGGTGCCGAGCACGGCCGCGAGGTGCAGGCTGCGCTTCGCTCGCGTGCAGCCGACGTAGAGCAGCCGGCGCAGCTCCGCATCGTCCTCGTCGCCGTCGAGGGCGCGCAGGTACGCGTAGACCGGGTCGTCCTCGCCGCGCGGACGGTCGCGCGCGCGCATGGGCGCAAGCAGCAATCCCTCCTGACGTTCGCGCCAGAGCAGCAGCTGCCCCTGGCTCGTCCCCGGAGCCCGCGTCAATCCGGGCATGACGACCACGTCGAACTCCAGCCCCTTCGCCTTGTGCAGGGTCAGGATGCGCACCCGCGTCGCCGCGTCGACGTCGCTCTCGGCGTACAGCGCGCTCAGCGCCGCCGCGAACGCCGGCCAGTCGGGCAGGTCGGCGCCGATCGCGTGCTCGGCGATCAGCGCGAAGACTCGATCGGCCGCCGGGAGATCGATCGCCGCCTCCGCCACGCAGGCCGGACCGCCCAGCGCGAGCCAGGTGGCGCGCACGCTGCTCGCGAGCGGCGTCCGGCCGCGATCGCGCAGCGCCGGCACGACCGCGGCGGCGAAGCGCTCGAGGCGCCAGCGCCCGTCGGCGGAGAGGCGCGCGCGCACCTCGTTCGCCGCGTCGCCCGCAACCGCGTCGAGCAGCGGGCGCTCGCCGCAGGTCTCGACGAGAGCGAAGAGGTCGAAGAGCGTGAGCCCGCACCAGGGTGCCCGCAGCAGCGCGAGCCACGAGGCGCGATCGTCGGGCTGCACCAGCGCATGCGCCAGCGCGACGAGGTCCAGCACGGGCTGACGCTCCGACAGGCGATCGAGCTCCACGGCCGCGAAGGCGATGCCGGCGCCCCGCAGCGCGGGCAGGATGGCGTCGAGATCGGCGCGCTTGCGCACCAGCACGGCGATCGTCTGCGCGTCCGTGGCGAGCGCCGCCCGCACGCGCGTCACGACCGCCTCGGCTTCCCGGCGATCGTCGAGGACGAGGTCCAGCGTCACGCCCGGCTCGAACGCCTCCGGGCGCGCGGCCTGCGCCGCCGTGAAGGCGACGGCGCCCCGCAGAGGATCGTCGGTGGGCGGCAGCACCGACGGGAACGCGGCGTTGATCCACGCCACGAGGCGGGGTTGCGAGCGGAAGTTCGCCGAGAGCTTGAGCGCTTCCAGCGCGACGCCGCCGATGCGCCGCTGCGACTGCGCGGTGAGAAACAGCCGCAGGTTCGCGTCGCGAAACCGGTAGATCGATTGCATCGGGTCGCCGACGAGGAAGAGCGTCCGTCCGTCCCCTTCCGACCAGCCCCTCGTCAGCGCCACGAGAAGATCCCATTGCACGAACGACGTGTCCTGGAATTCGTCGACGAGCAGGTGCTCGATGCGCGTGTCGAGGGCGAGCAGCAGATCCGACGGCCGTTCATCGTCCCCGAGCGCGCGCAAGGCCACCAGCGTCGCCTCGTTGAAATCGATCACGCCGCGTCGCGCGAAGACGACTTCGAGTTGGGCCGCGGCGCGCGGCAGCACCTCGAGGAGCCCCTCGACCAGCGCCCATGCCGCGTCGTCGTAGCGCGGCGGGGGAAGCGTGCGCACGAGCTGGAGCATCCTGGCCAGATCCGGCACGCCGGCGAGCGTCTCCAGCAGCGATTCCATGGCTCGCTTGCGCTCGGCGCGCAGGGGCTCGCGCGCATCGGCGGCAGGAAACCCGCGGCTCCGGTCGACGGCGCGGATGAGCGTGCCCCTGGCCGTCAGCAGCCACGACGCGATGGCCCGCCAGTCCCTCGATGCGTCCCGCGTTCGAGCGTTGCGGAAGGCGGCCAGCGGGTGATCGGCCGGCAGGTTGCCGGCGGCGTACCGCGCCAGCCGCTCGAGCTCGTCACGGCTGTCTCGAGGCAGCAGCGCCGCGAGCGCCCCGAGCGCTCTCCCGATCTCGGCGTCGAGCGCGCGCTCGAGCTGGTCGCGAAGCTTCGCGGGGTCGCCCTGGACGAGGTGGCGCAGCCATTGTTCACGCTTCGCGAGGAGGTCGGCGATCAATCGGACCGCCTGCTCCCCGTCGTTGTCGAGATAGTCGAGCAGGCGCCGCCAGGCCTCGTCGCGCGACCCCGCGGCGAAGAGCTCCTCGCGGGCTGCCTCGACGTGCAGGGACTCGGCGCGCTCGATGGGTCGCGGCAGCGCGCCGAGCTTCGCCGTCAGCGGCGCCTGGCGCACCAGCGCCATGCACAGAGCGTCGATCGTGTGGATCTGAAGGCGCGCAGGGTGGCTCAGGAGATTCCAGCCGGCCGCCGCATCGCGTTGGAGCACGGCGCGCGCGAGCCGCGCCGTCAGCAGGCGGCTCGGCTCCGCGTCCCCCGGGGGATCGGGTTCGCGGAGCGCGCGCACGATTCGCTCGCGGATCTCCCCCGCCGCCTTGCGGGTGAAGGTGACCGCGACGACGGCCTCCGGCCGCTCGACCCGTGCGAGCAGCGCGAGACAGCGCTGGATCAGGAGCTCCGTCTTGCCTGATCCCGCGGGTGCCTGCACGATGAACGAGCGCGTCGCATCGAGCGCCGCCGCGCGCTCGCGCGCGTCGCGGAGCCGCGGTTCAGTCATCGGCGTCGCCCGGGTCGATCGCGCGCACCGACTCGATGCGGCACACCGCGTGCAGCCGGCAGCTGCGGCACGGCGAGGGCGTGGTGCGGGGCGCGACGGCGGCGTGACCGGTCGCGATCTCCTCGGCCAGCCCGCCCAGGCTGCGCCGCCACCACGCCTCGAGGCTCGGCCAGCTTCCGCCCGGCGCGAGCGCGACGGACTCGAGCGCGGGCCACGCCTGCGGGTCGGCCGAGAGTCCGACCGCGTCGACCGCTTCCGGGCGCAGCTCGACGTAGGCGACCGCGCGCGCCCCCTCCCCCGCCGACGCTTGCGCGAGCACGTACAGGCCGAGCTGCGTCGCGCGCGGACGCTCCTCGAACCACTGACGAGGACGCTCGACCTGGCCGGTCTTGTAATCGATGATCGCCACGCCTCCACCGTCGAGCGCGTCGACGCGGTCGCGCCGCAGCGAGAACTCCAGCCCTCCGAGCTGCAGTGTCACGCTGGTCTCCAGCGCCAGAGTGACGAACGGAGGCCGCGCGCGCTCGATGGCGAGCGAGGCGCACAGAAGGCGCTCGAGTCGCGCCGACTCTCCGTCGCGCACCAGCGCCGGCAGCAGGCGGCGGGCGCTCGGAGCGACTTCGCGAAGCGCCAGATCGATCGCGCCCGCGACGCGGCTTGCGAGCGTGCGCTCGTCGAGAGCGATCAGCGTGGCGCGGTCGCGGAGGGCAGTCCAGAAACGGGCGAGCGCGACGTGGACCAGCATGCCGCGCTCGAGTGGCGTGAGCCCTGGACAAGGCTCGGGCCAGGGCTCCGCGCGCAGCCGGCAGCGCACCACGGCCTGGAACGGGCAATCGCTCTGCGAGGTGACGAGGCGCGATCCGCCCGGGGCCTTGCTGCCGGGAGCGAGCGGCGGCGCACGATCGTCGGTGGTCGCCTCCAGCGCGGCGTCGCGCGCGATGTCGCCGACCCACGATGCGCGCCGGGGCGCTGGCGACACCTCGGGATACGCGAGGATCAGGGCCGACGGGGACAGCGCGTGGTCGTCGACGCTCTGCGCGGAGCTGAATACGACTTCCGGCGCGGCGCGCGCGAAGCGTGCGGTCAGCTCGAGGGCGTACTCGCGCTCGCGGTCCGCGGTGGCGTGCGCCACGCCGCGCTGACGCTGCCAGGCGAGCGGCAGCAGCGGATTCGGACCGGCTGCGGCGGGCCAGCGGTCCGACGCGAGGCCCGCCACCCACAGTGCATCGAAAGCGAGGCCCGTGCCCTCCAGAAGGCCCAGGATCTGGATCGGCGCCGGTCCGCCCTCGGGTTGAAAGGCTTGCTCCGCGGCGAGCGTCCGCAGGATCGCGATCGCGCGCGCCGAGGACAGTCGCGGCGCCACCGCGCCCAGGCTCGCGAAAGTGACGAGCAGCTTTTCCCATTTGAGGCGCGCCTGGTATTCCTCGCTGTCGAGCGGCCGCGAACCGGGCCAGCCGGCCGCGGCGAGCCAGGCACGCCAGGCATCGCTGCACTCGCGCGGCGTGGCGCTTCGCCTCGGCCGCACAGCGCCTCGCGCGCCGCGCCAGCGCGCGGCCAGCGCGGGCGAATCGCGCTCGAGCGCGTCGATCGCGTCGGTGAGCGTCGCTTCGAGCAGGCCTTGCTTCAGCCAGCGCCGCTCCGCGCGGGCGCGCGTCGGCCACGCCACCTCGGCGTCCCAGAGGTACGGCGACCGGAGCAGGGCGGCCGCCTCGCCCGCGGGCAGCGGGCCTTCGCCAAGCGCGATCAGATCGAGCGCCGCCGCGACCAGCGGCACGGCGGCGAGCGGCGGCCCGAGCGAAATCTCGAAGGGCCTTCGCGCAGGCGCCTCGTGCGACGCCACCCGGGGGCACAGCAGCTCCTCGGCCAGTGCGGCGACCTCGTCGCGCCGTGCCGCGAGGTTCTCGACCACGATGCCGATCCGCGCCTCGGGTCGGGCCAGGACGCGCTCGCGCGCCCAGGCAAGCGCCGAGGCTACCTCCTCGCGTGGCGTGAGCGCCGACGTCCGCGTCGCGCTCGCCGCGATCTCGGGGAGAGTCTCCATTCGCTGCACGGCCACACCCGCGCCGCGCAGCGCGGCAACCAGGCGTTCGTGCTGAGGCGTCAGCTCGACGAATCCCGCCAGCACCGTGGGCGGCAGCCATGCGAGACGAGCGGCGGCCCGGGCCAGAGCGTCCGGGACGAGCGCGATATCGATCGCTGCGCTGGCGCGCAACCGATTCAGATAGGCATCGGCCCAGCGCGCAAACGCGGCAGGATCGTCGAGTGCCTCCTCGCCCGCCTTCCAGGCGCGCCAGCTCTCGGCCCCGCCACCCCACTGATGGACGAGCAGCCAGGCGTCGGCCGCGAGCTCCGCGGCACCGCGGCCGTCGAAGAGCGGACCGCGCTCGCCATCCGCATCGACGATCTGGCGCCACTGAAGCGCGCTCTGCTCCGGGGTCAGCAGAACCGTGGCGTCGTCGAGCGCCCCGCCGGCGAGCGCGTCTTCCCACAGCAGCCCGAGCCACGCGGAAAAGGGGAGGATCGACGCCGACGGCCACGCGACGTGGCCCCGGCTCCGCTGGACCCGATCGAATTCGCGATGAAGGAAGCGGGCGAGCCGGCGATTGGGGGTAACGACGGTCGCGCCCGCATCGAGCGCGGCGAGCAACACAGGATTCACGACCGCAATGTTAGCCGAGGGCGAAAATCCGGCTGCGGTGCGATCGGACGTGGGGATGCGCGGTTAGCGATGCGGACGGTAGGGACCCGCACGCCGGTCCCGGGAGCGAGCTCGTCGTCGAGCGCTGTCTCGAGGCGCCCGCGGTCCGGGGCTCGCTCGCCGATTACTTGGCCGCGGACGTTGCCTGGCGTGGCGTGCGCTGCGCCGCCCAGTGCCGAGGACGGTCGAAGAGAGGGCGGAAGTAGCACGAGCGGCCGGCTTCGCGTGCTGCGGTCGCGGCGTCGTGCATGCACGGGTAGTGCGTGTCGGGCCGATGCCGGCGCCCGTGCCGCGACCAGGCGCGCACGTCGACGCGGGACCGGCGCAGCGAAGCGTTCAGGCGGCCCATGCCGTCAGAGCTGCCGAAAGCGCCGCGGGAACGTCCTGCACGTGCCGGGTCACCCGGGCGCCTTTCTCGTCCAGGCAGGCCTTCAGCTCCGCATCCGCCTCGTCGGCGACACGCTTGAGCGACTCGTCATAGCCCACGCGCTGCCTGGGATCGGACAGCACCGCGTAGGCTTCGTGGATGAGGCGAATCATCGCTTCGTCCGCGTCAGCATTCAGACGCTGCTTGAGCGTCCGATAGGCCGCCTCGATGCGTGTTGGCGATGCACCGGGAGGCAATTCCAGGTAGTCATAGTGTGTGTAGAGCACAGCCATCTCCTAGTCTTGTCCGGATACTTGGGCGTGTCACCCGTTCGCAGGACAGGCAGCAACATCCATGCCATGGTCATGCGGCTCCACCTGAGGAGGCCCCCTCAACGCCTTGATTCGTTGAACGTACGGATGAACGGCGGAGCAGCACCGACGGGCTGCGCGCGCCGCCCATGATGGTCGCTCGGGCCTCGGAACCGTCTGCCGCGGGGCGGCAGTTTGAGGCGACCGGCTAGATCATCTGGAGCGGTGTGGCATGTGCCGGCGGCGGAAAGAGTCGCTCGATCTCGGCGCGGATTGCCCGCGGGAGGCCGAGCTCCAGAGCGCCGATATTGTCTTCTACATGGGCCGGGTCGCTCGCCTTGGGCACGACCGCAACCCCGGGCTGCGCCAGAAGCCAGGCGAGCGCGAGCGCGGCCGGACGGGTCCCCGCCTGCCGCGCGAGTGCGCTCAAGCGCCGGTCGCGCAGGAGCCGGCCCTCGTCGAACGGCGAATACGCCATCACGGCGATGCGATGGCGATGGCAGTACGGGAGCAGATCCCATTCGATGCCGCGGCAGTTCAGGTGATAGAGCACCTGGTTGACCGCGCACTCGCTCCCGCCCGGCACCGCGAGGAGCTCCTGCATCGCGTCGCGATCGAGATTGGAGACGCCCCAGTGGCGGATCTTTCCCGCTGCCCGCAGCCGTTCGAAGCCTGCGACAGTTTCGGCGAGCGGGATGTCGCCGCGCCAGTGCAGGAGATAGAGGTCCAGCCAATCGGTCCGAAGGCGGCCGAGGCTGCGCTCGCAGGCCGCGGCCACGCCGCGACGACTCGCGTGGTGCGGATAGACCTTGCTCACGAGGAAGACGCTGTCGCGCCGGCCGGTGATCGCTTCGGCGATGACTTTCTCGGCGCCGCCTTCCCCGTACATCTCGGCGGTGTCGATGAGCATGAGCCCGAGCTCCAGCCCGCGGCGCAAGGCCGCGACCTCGCGCGCCCGCTCGCTCGGGCGCTCACCCAGGCGCCAGGTTCCCATGCCGAAGGCAGGCATGCTCGCGCCGGAGGCGAGCTTCAATTGCGGTACAGGGGCCACGATCGCACGATGGACGCTTCGCAAGACCGAGGGAGGATACAACGGTAAGGCTCGGGCGCTGCGGTAGAATCGGATCATGCCGCTCGACTCGCCGCCTTCTCCCGCGGTTCGCACCGTAGTCCGCGCGGCGTGCCCGCACGACTGCCCCGACACCTGCGCCCTGCTGGTCACGGTGGAGAACGGACGTGCCGTCGACATCGCCGGTGCGCCGGATCATCCCACGACGCGCGGGACGCTGTGCACCAAGGTCGCCCGCTACCTCGAGCGCACGTACGCCGGCGATCGGGTCCTCCACCCTCTGCGCCGCACCGGCCCGAAGGGCAGCGGCCGCTTCGCGCGCATCGGCTGGGACGAGGCGCTGGACACCATCGCGAAACGCTTCGCCTCGATCGCGGCCTCGAGCGACGGGCCGCAGGCGATCCTGCCCTACAGCTATGCAGGCACGATGGGGCTCGTGCAGTCCTCGTCGATGGATCGGCGATTCTTCCACCGCCTCGGCGCGTCGCTTCTCGATCGCACGATCTGCGCGACCGCCGGCAAGGAGGGCTACGCGGCGACCGTCGGCGCGTCGATCGGCACTGACGTCGAGCAGTTCGACAACGCGAAGCTGATCCTCGTCTGGGGCTCCAATCCGATCGTCTCGAACCTTCATTTGTGGAGCCGCGTGCAGGAAGCGAAGCGCCGCGGCGCCCTGCTGATCGCGATCGATCCCTACCGGAGCCTGAGCGCTGAGAAGTGCCATCGTCACATCGCACCGCTGCCGGGGACCGATGCGGCGCTCGCGCTGGGGATGATGCACGTCCTGATCGCGGAGGAGCTCCTCGATCGCGACTACGTCGCGCGCTACACGCTGGGATTCGACGCGCTGAAGGCCCGGGTGGGCGAATATCCTCCGGAGCGCGTCGCGCGGATCACCGGCCTCGCCACCGAGGAGATCGTCCGCCTCGCGCGCGACTACGGCACGATCAGGCCGGCCGCGATCCGCTTGAACTACGGCCTGCAGCGGCATGCCGGCGGCGGCATGGCGGTGCGCACCATCGCCTGCCTCCCGGCGCTCGTCGGTGCCTGGCGCGATCCGGCCGGCGGCGTGCTGCTCTCCTCCAGCGGCACCTACCCGGTCGACAGGGCGGCGCTCGAGCGTCCGGACCTCATCTGGAACAGCCCGCGCACGATCAACATGTCGGCGATCGGGGATGCGCTCACCGAGGCGCGCGATCCACCGGTCCGCGCGATCTACGTCTACAACTCCAACCCCGTGGCGGTCGCCCCGGAGTCGGCGAAGGTCGTCGCGGGTTTCTCCCGCGAGGATCTTTTCTGCGTCGTGCACGACGTGTTTCAGACCGACACCGCCGACTACGCCGACATCGTGCTGCCGGCGACGACGCAGCTCGAGCACGTCGACGTGCATTCGTCGTACGGACACCTCTACGTGCTCGCCAACAATCCCGCGATCGCGCCGGTCGGCGAGGCGAAGCCGAACAGCGAAGTCTTCCGCGAGCTCGCCCGGCGCATGGGCTTCGACGACGCCTGCCTGCTCGAGAGCGACGAGGACATCGCGCGCCGCGCGTTCCTCGCCGGGCATCCGCGAGCGCGCGGCCTCGACTGGGAGAAGCTCAAGGCGGACGGCTGGCAGCGGCTCGACGTGCCGACGACCTTCGCGCCCTTCGCCCACGGCAATTTCCCCACGCCTTCCGGCAAATGCGAGTTCTACTCCGAGACGCTCGCCCGCCAGGGCATCGATCCGCTGCCCTGCTACACCGCGCCGCGCGAGTCCGCGGCCAGCAACCCCGCGCTCGCCGCGCGCTACCCGCTCGCGCTGATCTCTCCACCGGCCCGGCACGCGCTCAATTCGACCTTCGCCAACCTGCCGCTCTTCCTCGAGCACGAGAGAACGCCGTGGCTGGAGATGCATCCCGGCGATGCGAAGGCGCGCGGGATCGCGACCGGCGACCGCGTGCGCGTCTGCAACGACCGCGGCGAACTCGCGCTTACCGCACGCGTGAGTGACCGCGCGCGCCCCGGCGTCGTCGTCGCGCTATCGATCTGGTGGCGGAAGCTCTCGCCCGACGGGAACAATGCCAACGCGCTGACCGGGCAGGGGCTGACCGATCTCGGCCGCGCTGCGACCTTCTACGACTGCCTGGTCGAGGTCGAGCGCGTCGCGAAGTAGGCCGTTGTCGCCTCGAGCAGGCGATCGCGCAGGCGGACGAAGCTCGGGAGGCTGTGGACGGTCTTGCGCGCGAGCAGCGCCACGGGACGGCGCACCGACGGCAGCAAGTGGTAGGACGCGCGGTCGAGGCGGGCTTCCCGTGCGAGTCCGAGCGGGATCAAGCCGTCGCCGAATCCCGCGCGCACCATCTGCAGCGCCGCGCTGAACGACTCGACCGGAACGATCACGCGGGCGACGAGCTGCGGATGGTTCACGCGCAGCAGGGGCTCGATCGCCTTCCACGAAGCGGCGCTCGCTTCGATCGTGATCAAAGGAGCGTCGGGGCTCGCGCGGGGCGCGCCACGCGGGCGCACGACGACCATCGGCTCGTCTACGAGCGGGTGATGGATCAGGTCGGTCGCGGCGGGCGGAGCGGTGCACAGGCCGAGGTGGTAGCGCCCGAGCCGCAGGCTCTCCACGACCAGCACGCTGCGATGCGAGTGCAGGTCGACGCGGATGTCCGGCAGGCTGTCGAGCGCCGCGCGCAGCACGGCCGGTCCCCAGGAAGAGGCGATCGAGTCCGCGAGCGCGAGGGAGAACCGGGCGAAGCCCTGCGTCTCGCCGGGCGCCTTGAGCCCGCGGAGCTCGGCGACCAGCGGGCGCGCCCGCTCCAGGAAGTCGATCGCCCGGGCGGTGAGCCGGAGCTTCCGTCCCTGGGGCTCGACGATCGCGTAGCCGAGCTCGTCCTGGAGGGCACGGAGGCGCTTGCTGACCGCGGACTGGGTGAGCCGCAGCCTGACCGCCGCCTCGCTCACGGTGCCGAAACGCTGGAGCGCCAGGAGCGCGTCGATGCCGTCCAACATATTCCAAATTATACTACATTTTATTCCAATTATTCTCTTTGAGAAACAGTAAGACCGGCCGATACTGTGCTCGCCAACCTCTGCAGGAGGATTCGATGACCCGCCAGGAAGCAGGCCGCGGCCGCGACGGCGTGGCCGCGCTATGCCGGGAGCTCGGGTGGCACGCCGAGGCTCGATTCCGGCAGTTGAACGACGAGATCCGGCACTATCCGACACCCATCGCGCGCTGCGACGACCAGCTCACTAAACTGATCGAGCAGCGGGATCGAGCGCGCTCAGAGCTCGAGCGCATTGCGGCCGTCGCGGACGGCATCCAGCGTTCCGCGTCAGCGACGCCCGCGCTGCGGAAGCTCCTCGCGGAGGCGGTCTCGGACGACGACCAGACCGCGGCGCTGCTCGCCCGATTGAGGGCCGCGATCGGCGTGCGGGAAGACTGAGACCATGGCCGCGTGAGCGCGCCCCGGGGGGCGATCGGTAGCGAGTTCCTCGCGCGGCGTCAAGCTGCGCGTTCGCGGGCGGCGGCGCGGGACCCGGGATAGAATCGCGCTTCCCGAAATCCGCGCGCTCTCATCCATGGCAGAACCGACCCCCGCACCCCAGACTGACGACGCGAAAAAGCGACTGCGCGAGCGAGTCGACAAGCTGCTCGCGCAGGAGCCCTGTCTCAGCAGCGGGAGCATCGTGCTGAACCGGCGGAGCCTCAAGTACAAGGCCGTGGCGGGGTTCGTCCCGGTCACCGCCGGAGGGCTGGACGAGAAGCGCGGCGAGCCCGAGGCGGCGGTGTTCACGACGGCGTACCTTCTCGACGACGCCGATCCGAAGACCCGCCCCGTGTGCTTCGCCTTCAACGGCGGTCCCGGCTCGGCGTCGATCTGGCTGCACCTCGGAGCGCTCGGGCCGAAGCGGGTCGAGATCGCCGAGGACGGGACGATGCCGGCACCGCCGTACGCGGTGACGGACAACCCGGACTCGTGGTTCGAGCACTTCGACCTGGTGTTCGTCGATCCGCCACACACCGGATACTCGATCACCGCGAGCGAGGAGACGCGCAAGAAGGTGCTCTCCGTCGAGGGAGACGTCGAGGCACTCGCCGAATGCATCCGCGGCTGGCTCGTCAGGCACAAGCGCTGGGGCTCTAAGCTGTATCTCGTCGGCGAGAGTTACGGCACGACGCGCGTCGCGGCGCTCGCCGAGAAGCTCCAGGAGCAAGGCGTCGCGCTCTCGGGGCTGGTTCTCGTGTCCTGCGCCATGGACCTCCAGTCGATCGTCTTCACGCCCCGCAACGACCTGCCCTTCGCGCTGTTCCTGCCGGCATTCGCCTGCGTCGCGCAATATCACGGCCGGCTTTCCGGCGCGATCGGCAAGACCCCGGCCGCGGCGCGGGCGGCGGCGGAGCAATTCGTCGCCGAGGATTACCTCGGCGCCCTCCACGCCGGAGCGCGCCTGTCCAACGACGCCCGCCGCCGCATCGTGAAGCGCATGGCGGAGCTGACCGGGCTCGCTCCCGCCCTGGTCGAGGAGAAGAACCTGCGGATCAGCGACCAGACATTCTTCTTCGAGCTGCTGCGCGACCAAGGGCGGATCGTCGGACGCCTCGAGGCGCGAGTCACCGGGCCGATGGCGGCGAGCCGAACGCGCGACTGGGAGTTCGACCCGGGCATCGAGGCGATCGTCGCCCCTTACACCATGGCGGCGCACGCCTACATGAGCGAGCAGCTGGGGGTGGACGTCCGCGAGCGCTACGAGGTCCTCAACATGGACGCTCACAAGCAGTGGAACTGGAATCGCGGCGAGGAAAAGGGCAACGCCTTCGCGAGCACGAGCCCGGATCTTTCACGCGCCCTGCGCCGCAATCCCCACCTGCGCGTGCTGGTGGCGAGCGGACACTACGACCTCGGCACGCCCTACAGCGCGACCGACTGGTCGCTCGCGCAGCTCGACGTGCCGCCCGACGTGCTCGGGCGCGTGGAGCACCACTACTACGACGCGGGACACATGATGTACACGCGCGAAGCCGACATGCGCAAGCTCAAGCGCGATCTCGCGGCGTGGCTCAGGGGCTGAGCCGCGACGCTAGGGCGACCTAGGCCGTCTTGCGCACGAGTCCTACCATCACGCCGAAGATCTCCAGCGCACCCTCCGGCCGGATGACGGGGTAGGCCTTGTTCTCGGGGCGCAGGATGAAGCGTCCGCGCTCGAGGTCGAGCCGCTTGAGCGTGAACTGGTTGTCGACGATCGCCACCACGATCTCGCCGCGCCGTGCCGTCGTTCGCTTCTCGACGACCGCGAGGTCGCCGTCGAGGATTCCGGCCTCCTCCATCGAGTCGCCTTTCACCCGCACCAGCACGGTCTGCGAGGGCCGTTCGATCAGGTAGTCGTCGAGCGTCAGCACATCGGAAGGCGCGTCCTCGACCGGGTCCGGAAGTCCCGCGTGCACGGGCGAATCGGCGAGCGGACGCTGGAAGAAGCGAGACGTCGGTGCGAGCCGCCGGTCGGGCGTCGACTCCAGGAAGCCTTGCAGCTTCAGCCGCGCGACCAGCGCGGCGACCGACGACTTCGAGCGCAGCCCCAGGAGCCCGCCGATCGACGCGTACGACGGCAGCGCGTGGTGCCGGGCGTAGTAGTCCTGCAGCGAGCTCAGGTAGGAACGATCGTTCGACATGGGTGTAGACTAGCGAACGATCGTTCTTTCGTCAACCCATCGCGCGGCAGCGCTTTCCCCTTTCCTCGAGCCACGTGTTCGCACCCGCCGTCGCCTTCGTCGATCTCGAGACCACCGGCATGACCGCCGCGGAGGACCGCGTGACCGACGTGGCGATCGTCCGGGTCGATGGCGGGTCGGTCAGCGAATGGAGCACGCTGGTCGACCCCCAGTGCAGCATTCCGGCCCGCATCCAGGCGCTCACCGGCATCACCAATGCCATGGTCGCCGGCGCGCCGACCTTCGGGCGCATCGCCGACGAGATCGCGGCGCGGATCGCGGGTTGCGTCGTGGTCGCGCACAACGCGCGGTTCGACTATGGCTTCCTCAAGCACGAGTTCGCGCGCCTGGGGCGCTCTTTCACGGCGCGCGTCCTATGCACCGTAAAGCTTTCGCGCCGGCTCTATCCCGAGGCGGCCAGGCACCATCTCGACGCTCTGATCGACCGCCATCGCCTTCCTGCGACCGACCGGCATCGTGCCCTTGGCGATGCGCGCATCCTCCGGTCTTTCCTCGAGGCGGTGTACCGCGACAAGACGCCGGACGAGGTCGAGCTCGCCGTGCGCCGTATCCTCCGGACGCCGAGCCTTCCGCCGCAGCTCGCCGCCGACGCGCTGGAGGCGATTCCCGAGGCGCCGGGCGTCTATCGCTTCTACGGGCTGAACGCGCTGCCCCTCTACGTCGGCAAGAGCGTCAACCTGCGCGAGCGCATCGGCGCGCACTTCTCGTCGGACTATCGAAGCGCGAACGACCTGCGTCTCTCCGCCGAGATCACGCGCATCGAATTCGAGGCGACCGCGGGCGAGCTGGGCGCGCTGCTCCGCGAGTCGCAGCTCGTCAAGGCGCTGCTACCTGCGTACAACCATCGCCTGCGCCGGCGCACCGACATGGTTGCCTTGTCGGTCGGCGAGGCCCCCGGGCTGCCGGCGTACTTGCCCGCCTCAGCGATCGACCCGGGCGCGCTCGACGATCTGTACGGGCCGTTCGCCTCGCGGCGGCAGGCGCGCGAGGTACTGCGCCGATTGGCCCGCGAAGCGTCGCTGTGCTGGACCGCGCTCGGACTGGAGCGCCGCGACGGGCCATGCTTCGCGCGCCAGGTCAGGCACTGCGCGGGCGCGTGCGTCGGCGCGGAAACCGCCGAGGCGCACCACGCCCGGCTGCGCCAGGCGCTGTCGCCTCTCGCGCTCGAGCGCTGGCCCTATCCGGGAACGGTCGGCGTGCGCGAGACCTCGCTCGTCGGCGAACGCGACGAAATGCACGTGCTTCGCGACTGGTGCTGGCTCGGCACGGCGCGTGACGACGCGGAGCTAGGGTCGATCCTCGAAGCCCCGCCCCGCGTCGAATTCGATCTCGACATCTACCGCGTGCTCGCGCGCCGGCTCAAGCGCGTGACGGTGCTGGCGCTGCGCGGGGATCGCCCCGATTCACGCGGACGCGAACGCTAATTCGTCGCCGGCGCCTGACGCGTCACGCCGCCTGCCAGCGTGGCGACGAACAATCCCAGGGCGACGGCGAAAGCCACCTGGCCTGCAACGGGTGCCTGACTCGCGCTGGCGGCGGCGCACGCGCCGATACCGAGCGCGAACAGAATCGAGAAGACGAAGATGTAGCGGAGCATGAGCGGGAGGAATGGAGGTGGGTGAACGGAGGTCGGTTCGAGAGGGCAAGGACATCGTCGCGCCGCGGCCGCTCGCCCACAATCCGGCTCCCGCTGAATCGCTTGTCGGCGCTGACGACGGCCGCGTAGGACCGGCGCTGCAGGGCGCTCTTCCCGGCAGCCATGGGCCGCTTCGGCGCGTCGCGCGGGTCCTCCATCCGTCCTACAAAAAGATCAGCACCCGTCTGATTGCGTCGCCTTCTGGAGACGGGATACTCGGGACGTCCCGTTGAAGGCGGCTCCCGATGATCGGCGTGGTGATCCCGGTACACAACGAAGCACCGGTGCTCGGCGAGTGCCTGGAGGCGGTGGCGCGGGCGGCGTGCGACGCGCGCCTGGGACGCGAGCCGGTGGAGGTCGTCGTCGTACTCGACGCCTGCACCGATCGCTCGGCCGCCATCGCCGTCCGGCATGGTGCCCAGATCGTGTCGCTCGATGCGCGCTGCGTCGGCGCCGCGCGTGCCCTGGGCGCGTCCTACGCGCTCGATGCCGGCGCGCGCTGGCTCGCGTTCACCGACGCCGACACGATCGTCCCGGACGACTGGCTCTACGCGCAACTGGCCGCCGCGACGGATGTAACCTGCGGTTCGGTCGGCATCGAGGACTGGTCGGCGCACCCCTACGGCGTGCGCGAGCGCTTCCTGGAGCGCTACGGCAGGACCGGCGACTTCCACATCCACGGTGCCAATCTCGGGGTTTCGGCTTCAGCCTATCGCAAGGGCGGCGGATTGCAGTCCCTGCCTCTCGGCGAGGATGCGGCGCTTGTCACGGCGCTGGTCGCCGTCGGGCAGCACGTTGCTTGGAACGCCGTGCCGCGCGTGATCACCAGCGCGCGCTGGGAAACCACGATCCCCGGTGGATTCGCATCCGTCCTGGGCGGCCTGCGCGAGGCCTGCCTCGCCGAGCTGACCGCGGCGGCGCCGGTCGCTGCCTGACCTCCGCCGCCGCGCGGGCATAACAGGCTCCCGCCCCGGCCCCACCGATCCGGCTGCCGTCCGGAGGGTGGGGTTCGACGTCGATCTGCGGCGCTTGACCCTCGGATGCCCTGGTGCTACGGTCAAAACCCTGCGCTCGGACTGCGCCGGGGTTCGGGACGCGCGGTCGGCACGTTTCCCGAGACCTACCGGATTCGTCGGGTTCCCTCGTTTGGACTAGGCGTGCCGCGCCGCATGTGGCGAGCGGTGCGTCGCGCGCCTTGCCGGCGCTTTGCACGCAGCCGCCCCGTCCCGAGCGCAGATGGGACCGGTTCGCTTTTCGGGAGCGATCGGTGGTGTCGGGCCGCCTCCATCGCGCGGAGTGCGGCGGGATCGGGGTACGCGCGGGGCGGTGGGGCCCTTGTAATGCGCTTGGAACGCTGGAATCTCGGGCTGCTCGCGGTCGTCGTCGCGGCGATCGTCGTGTCCGTCGCGCTGGTACGCGACAGCGACGGCCCAAGGCGCGCGCAGGCGCGCTCCGGCCTGATCAGCGCCCGCCCCGTCCTCGATCCGTTCCTCGTCGAGCTCGAAGAGCGCACGTTCCGCTTCTTCTGGGAGACCGCCAACCCGAACAACGGGCTGATCCCGGACCGTTATCCGACGCCGTCGTTCTCGAGCATCGCGGCCGTCGGCTTCGGCCTCACGGCCTACCCGATCGGGGTCGAGCGAGGCTACGTCACGCGCGAGGCGGCGCGGCAGCGCGTTCTCGCGACCCTGCGCTTCCTCCACGACGCGCCCCAGGGCCCGTCGGTCCACGGCGTGTCGGGCTACAAGGGTTTCTTCTACCACTTCCTCGACATGAAGACCGGCACGCGCTACGAGGACAGCGAGCTCTCCACCGTCGATACCGCGATCCTGCTCGCGGGCGTGCTGTTCTGCGAATCGTACTTCAGCGGCTCGGAGCACGAGGAGGTCGAGATCCGCGATCTCGCGGAGGATCTCTACCGCCGCGTGGACTGGCGCTGGGCGCAGCCGCACGCGCCCGCGATCAGCCTGGGCTGGACGCCGGAGGACGGATTCCTCGAATATGACTGGCGCGGCTACAACGAGGCGATGCTCGTCTACCTCCTCGCGCTGGGCTCGCCCACCTTCCCCGTGGACAGCGAGGCCTGGACGGCATGGACGAGCACCTACGATACGAGCTGGCGGAAGGTCTTCGGGCAGGAGTTCCTGGACTTTGCACCGCTGTTCGGTCACCAGTACACCCATGTATGGATGGATTTCCGCAACATCCAGGACGACTACATGCGCCGGCGGGGTCTCGACTACTTCGAGAACAGCCGGCGCGCGATCTACGCCCAGCAGGCCTACGCGATCGCCAATCCGCGCGGATGCAAGGATTACGGCGCTACGGTCTGGGGGATCACGGCGAGCGACGGCCCGGCCGACGTCGAGCTGGGCGACGGCAACGACAAGCGCAGCTTCCGCGCCTACGCGGCGCGAGGGACCGAGTCGCACGACGACTGCACCCTCGCGCCGACCGCAGCGGTCGCATCGATCCCCTTCGCGCCCGAGCTGGCCATCCCGGCGGTGCTCGACATGTACCGGCGCTTCGGCAAGTACATCTACGCGCAATACGGATTCGTCGACGCGTTCAACCCCAGCTTCGATTTCAACGTGCCGCTCTCGCACGGCCGCGACGTGGAGGGCTTCGGCTGGGTCGACGGCGACTACCTCGGCATCGACCAGGGGCCGATCTGTGCCATGATCGAAAACCAGCGCACGGGGTTCGTCTGGCGCATCATGAAGAGAAACGCCCACCTGCGACGCGGCCTGGAGCGCGCCGGCTTTTCGGGCGGCTGGCTTTCGGCCGGGCGTTGACCCTCCTCGCGGCCCGCGCGCCGCGGCGACAGGCGCTGCGCAGCTTCGTCGCGATCGCGGCGGCGTTGATCGTCGCGGCCTGCGGATCGCCCGGCGACGATCGGACGGTGGTCAGGTTCTGGGCGATGGGTCGCGAGGGCGAGGTCGTCGGCGGGCTCGTCGCGGACTTCGAGCGCACGCATCCCGCCATCCGCATCGACGTCCAGACGCTGCCCTGGAGCGCCGCCCACGAGAAGCTCCTGACCGCTTTCGCCGGTGAGGCGACGCCTGACGTCTGCCAGCTCGGCAACACCTGGGTCCCCGAGTTCGTCGCGCTCCACGCGCTGGAGCCGCTGGACACGCGCGTCGCCCGCTCGTCGAGCATCGATGCGCATGACTATTTCGCCGGCATCTGGGACACCAACGTCCTCGATGGCAAGCTCTTCGGCGTGCCGTGGTACGTCGACACGCGGCTCCTGTTCTACCGGCGCGATCTCCTGGCCCGGGCGGGCTTCGACGTCCCGCCGCGCTCCTGGAGCGAATGGGAAAGGATGCTCGCGGCCATCAAGGCGGCCGGCGGCGCGGATCGCTACGGCGTCCTGCTCCCGCTGAACGAGTTCGAGCCGCTGCTCGTGCTCGCCCTCCAGCAGGACGAGCCGCTGCTCGTCGACGATGGAACGCGCGGCAATTTCGCCAGTGCCGGGTTCAAGCGCGCGCTCGGCTTCTATGTCTCCATGTTCCGCGACGGCTTCGCGCCGCCGCTCACCGACGCCGACGTCTCCAACGTCTGGAACGAGTTCGCGCGTGGCTACTTCAGCTTCTACATCTCCGGGCCGTGGAACATCGGCGAGTTCGAGCGCAGGCTTCCACCCAGGCTGCAGTCGAGCTGGATGACCGCGCCGCTGCCGGGGCCGGCCGGCCCGGGCGCGTCGATCGCCGGCGGCTCGAGCCTGGTCGTGTTCCGAGCCTCGCGCGTGAAGGATGCGGCCTGGCAGTGGATCGAATATCTCTCGCGGCCGGAGGTCCAGCGCCGCTTCCACGAGGCGACCGGCGATCTGCCGCCGCGACGCGCAGCGTGGAGCGCGGCGGCCCTCGCCAACGACGTCTACGCGCGGGCGTTCCGCGACCAGCTCGAACGCGTCAAGCCCGCGCCGAAAGTGCCGGAGTGGGAGCGGATCGCGACCGAGATGCGCCTCGTTGCCGAGCGCGCGGTGCACGGCCAGCTCACGGTCGACCAGGCCGCGGCGGAGCTCGATGCGCGCGCCGATCGGATCCTGGAGAAGCGCCGCTGGCTCATCTCGCGCCGGGGCGGCAACCCGTGAACCGACCACGGGCGGCATGGCTCTTCGCGGGTCCGGCGCTGGCCGTGATCACCGTGTTCTTCTTCCTGCCCGTGGTCGCGGCCCTCGGTCTCAGTTTCACCGATTTCGACATCTACGCGCTGGCCGATACCGCCAACCTGCGGCTGGTGGGGCTGAGGAACTACGTCGAGCTCCTCCACCGGAGCGAGTTCTGGAACGCGCTCGGCAATACGCTCTACTTCGTCGCGGCCGGGGTGCCGCTGTCGATCGGCGCATCTCTCGGCACCGCCCTGCTGCTCAACAGCCCCGCGGCGCGGTTCAGGGCGTTTTTTCGCACGGCGCTGTTCGCTCCGGTGGTGACCACGCTGGTCGCGGCGGCAATCGTGTGGCGCTACCTGCTCAACACGCGTTATGGCTGGCTGAACCACGCGCTCGGCGCGCTCGGTCTCCCAGCAGTCGACTGGCTGGGCGATCCGCGGTTCTCGATGCCTGCGATCATCCTGTTCGCGGTGTGGAAGAACTTCGGCTACAACATGATCATCCTGCTCGCGGGACTCCAGGCGATTCCCGCGGATCTCTACGAAGCGGCGCGGATCGATGGAGCCTCCGCGTGGCGGCAGTTCGTCCACGTGACGCTGCCGACGCTCCGGCCCATGCTGGCGATGGTGGCGATCCTCACGGTGGCCGGCTACTTCCAGCTCTTCGCCGAACCCTATGTCATGACGCAGGGCGGCCCGCTGCAGAGCACGGTCAGCGTGCTCTACCTCATGTACGAAGAAGGCTTCAAGTGGTGGAACCTGGGCTCCGCCTCGGCGGTGGCGTTCCTGCTGTTCGTCCTGATGTTCGCGGTGACTGCCGTTCAGGCCGCTGCGCTGCGCAGGCGCGACGGATGAGCCGCCTGCGCACGGCGACGCTGGTGAACGTGCTCCTGGCCGCGGCGGCGCTCGTCACGCTGTTCCCGCTGCTGTGGATGCTCTCGGCCTCGTTCATGGCGCCCGGCGAGGCGAGCTGGACCCCGCCCCCGCTGCTGCCCGCGCATCCGAGCTTCGACAACTATCGCGAGCTCTTCGCCCGCGGCGGCATGTGGCGCTATTTCGCCAACAGCGTCTTTCTTTCCCTGGCGGCGACGCTTGCCTCGCTGGCGTTCAACGTCGCGGCCGGCTACGCCTTCGCCAAGCTGCGCTTCGCCGGACGGGAACGCATCTTCCGCGTGCTCCTCGGCGCGCTGGTGATCCCGGGACAGGTGGCGATGGTTCCGCTGTTCCTGGAGCTCAAAGAGCTCGGCCTGGTCAACAGCTACGGCGGGGTGATCGTCCCGGCGCTGGCGAGCATCTTCGGGATCTTCCTCGTGCGGCAATACGCCCAGTCGATTCCGGACGAGCTGCTCGAGGCGGCGCGACTCGACGGTGCCAGCGAATTCCGGATCTTCGCCTCCGTCGTGCTTCCGGCGCTCAAGCCGATCGTCGTCACGCTCGCGGTGTTCACGCTGCTCGGAACCTGGAACGACTTCATGTGGCCGCTGATCGTGCTGACCGACAAGGATCTCTATACGCTGCCAGTCGCGCTGGCGGCACTCTCGCGCGAGCACGTCCAGGACGACGAGCTCATGATGGCCGGATCGGTCGTCACCATCCTGCCGGTGCTGCTGGTCTTCCTGTCGCTGCAGCGCTACTACCTGCAGGGACTGCTCGCAGGCAGCGTCAAAGGATGAGACGCGGGCTGCGGCGTCAGGTACGCGCGCGGGTGACGGCCTGCCTCCTCGCCCTCTCCGGCGCGGCCTCGAGCGCGCCGCTCGGGGCGGCAGACGGCGGGCGCATCCTCGATCGCTTCGAGACCATCGCTCCCTGGCAGGTCGCGGTGTCCGACGGCGTTCGCGCGTCGATCGGCGCCGCCCCAGGACCCGCGGGCCCGGCGCTGCGCCTCGACTTCGACCTGGGCGGAACCGCTGGCTACGCGGCCGTGCGGCGCACCCTTCCCGTCGACCTGCCGCCGAACTTCGAGATCTCGTTCGATCTGCGCGCCGACGCGCCGATGAACGACTTCCAGTTCAAGCTCGCCGACGCGAGCGGCGAGAACGTGTGGTGGTTCCGCCGCCCCGACTTCGCCTTTCCGCTCGCATGGCGGCACATCCGCATCAGGAAACGGCAGATCGACTTCGCCTGGGGTCCCGCGTCCGATCGGACACTGCGCCGCGCGGCGTCGATCGAGTTCGTCGTCAGCGCCGGACGCGGCGGCGGCAGCGGATCGCTGTACATCGCGAATCTCGCGCTGCGCGAGCTCCCGATCGAGGCCGGCGGCGTCCCGCCAGCCACCGCGAGCGCGTCTTCGTCGCTGCCGGGCAGCGGTCCCGAACGGGCGCTCGACGGCGACCGGCAGACCGCATGGAGAAGCGACCCGGCGCGCGGCAAGGCGCAAAGCTTCACCATCGACTTCGGCCGCCTGCGCGAGTTCGGCGGTCTCCTGCTGCGCTGGCAGGCGGACGCGTTCGCAGCCCAATACGACGTGCTGCTCTCGCGCGACGGCGAGCGCTGGCGGACGGTCAAAAGCGTCCTCGATGGCAGCGGAGGCCCGGATGCGATGGCGCTCCCCGATTCGGAGGCTCGCTTCGTGCGCCTCATGCTGCGCAGCGGGCCCGGCGCCGGCTACGCGCTGGCCGAGGTGGAAGTCGAGGACCTCGCCTTCGGCGCGAGTCCCAACGCCTTCGTGACCGCGCTGGCGCGCGACTTGCCGCGCGGAACCTATCCGCGAGGGTTCTCCGGCGAGCAGCCGTACTGGACGGTCGTCGGGATCGACGGCGGCCACGCAAGCGGATTGCTCTCCGAGGACGGCGCGCTCGAGGTGCACGCCGGAGGATTCTCGATCGAGCCGTTCGTCGTTTCCTCCGGGCAGGTCTCCACCTGGGCCGATGTCGAGCACGCGCATTCGCTCGCCGACGGCTATCTGCCGATGCCGCGCGCGACCTGGCAGGATCCGCGGTGGCGGCTCACCGTCGACGCGTTCGCCGAGGGGACGCCCGAGCGCTCGAGTCTCGTGGCCCGCTATCGGCTCGCCAACCGCACCTCGGCGCCGCTCGAGCTCACCCTCGCGCTCGCGGTGCGGCCCTTCCAGGTGAATCCGCCGGCGCAATTCCTCAACACCGCCGGCGGCGTGAGCCCGATCCGCGATATCGCCTGGGACGGTGAGGCGTTGCTCGTCGACGGCACCACGAGCGTGAATCCGCTGCCCCTGCCCGATCGCGTCGGCGCCTTCTCCTTCGGCGCGGGACCGGTGCCGGTGATTCTCGCGCACGACTGGCCCGAGCGTCACACTGCGTACGACCGGGACGGTTTCGCCTCCGCGGTGCTCGCCTATCGTTTCACCCTCGCGCCCGGGGCAACCGCGACCGTCGGTCTGACCGTGCCGCTTTCCGGCGCGGCGCTCGCCGTTTCGTCAGGCGGTGCGTCGCCTGAGCAGCGGCTCGACGCGCGCGCGCGCGTGGTCGCGGCCGGCTGGCACGAGAAGCTCGACCGCGTGCGCCTGCGCGTCCCCGAGTCCGCTCGCAACCTCGCCGATACGCTGCGCACCGCGCTCGCCGACCTGCTGGTCAGTCGCGACGGGCCGGTGCTGCGCCCCGGAACGCGCGCCTATTCGCGCTCCTGGATTCGCGACGGAACCATGATCTCGGAGGCGCTGTTGCGGATGGCCCACCCCGACGTCGCGGCGGATTATCTGCGCTGGTACGCCCCGCACCAGTTCGCGAGCGGCAAGCTTCCCTGCTGCATCGACATGCGGGGCGCCGACCCCGTGCCGGAGAACGACGCTCCGGGCGAGTTCGTTTTCCTCGCCGCGGAGATCGACCGTTACGGTAGCGACCCCGCGCTGCTCGAAGCGCTGTGGCCGCACGTCGCCGCGGCGATGCGCTACCTGGAAGCGCTGCGCCAGTCGGGCCGCGTCGCGGCGAACCTCGCACCGGAAAACCGTGCGTTCTACGGCTTGCTGCCGGCGTCGATCAGCCACGAGGGCTACGCCGCCAAGCCCGAGCATTCGTATTGGGACGATTTCTGGGCGCTGAAGGGCTACGACGCGGCATGCTCGATCGCGCAGGCCCTGGGGCGGGAAGAGGACGCCGCCCGCTACGCGCTCGAGCTCGACGAATTTCGGCACGACCTCGCGGCGTCGCTCCAGGCCGCGATGGTGAACCACGCGATCGAATACCTGCCGGGCTCGGCGGAGCTCGGCGACTTCGATCCCACGTCGACCAGCATCGCCTTCGCTCCGCGCGGCGACGTGCAGGATCTGCCTCCCGAGACGGTGCGTGCAACCTACGAGCGCTATTGGCGGGATTTTCTCGCGCGTCGCGACGGCCGCGTCGCCTGGGACGACTACGCGCCGTACGAGTTGCGCAACGTCTCCACCTTCGTGCGCCTGGGCTGGCGCGACCGCGTAGCGCCGCTGCTGGACTTCTTCCTCGACGGGCGCCGTCCCGCGGGATGGAATCAATGGGCAGAGGTGGTCGGCCGCGACCCGAGGAAGCCGCGCTTCGTCGGCGACATGCCGCACGCCTGGGTTGCCTCCGATTACATCCGTGCCGTGCTCGACATGTTCGTCTACGAGCGCGCCGCCGACAGCGCGCTCGTCCTGGCCGCCGGGGTTCCGGCCGCCTGGCTCGACGGCGACGGCGTCGCGATCGAGGGCGTACGCACGCCCTACGGGCCGGTCTCCTACGCCCTCGTGCAGCGCGACGCTCGCGTCGTTCTCGATCTCGCCGCGGGCCCGCGCCTGCCTCCCGGAGGATTCGTGCTCTCGTGGCCCTACGGTCGGGCGCCGGGCAAGACGAGGATCAACGGCCGGCCGGTACGCTGGCAGAATGGCGAGCTCACCATCGCCGAGCTCCCCGCACGCATCGTGGTCGAGCGTTGATCCACTCGGCCGCCGCCACGGGCACGCAGATGCCGACGAAAATCGAATTCCCTGCAGGCTTTCTCTGGGGTGCGGCGACATCGGCTTACCAGGTCGAGGGCTCGCCGCTCGCCGACGGCGCCGGCCCGAGCATCTGGCAGCGCTTCACGCACACCCCCGGGCTCGTCGCGAACAACGAGACCGGCGACGTCGCCTGCGACCACTACCGCCGCTACGCCGACGACGTCGAGCTCATGCGACGCATCGGGCTTAACGCCTACCGGTTCAGCATCGCCTGGAGCCGCGTGCTGCCTGCCGGCCGCGGCGCGGTCAATCCCGCCGGGCTCGCGTTCTACGATCGCCTGGTCGATGCGCTGCTCGCGTGCGGCATCGAGCCGATGGCCACGCTGTTTCACTGGGACCTTCCGGCGGCGCTCGACGATCGCGGCGGCTGGCTCAATCCGGACGTCGCCGAGTGGTTCGCAGACTATGCAACGACCGTGTTCCGCAAGCTCGACGACCGGGTGAAGCTCTGGGCCACGCTCAACGAGCCGTGGGTCGTCACGGACGGCGGCTACCTTCACGGCGCGCTCGCACCCGGTCATCGCAATCGCTTCGAGGCGCCGATCGCCACCCACCACCTCCTGCGCGCCCATGGCCGCGCCGTTCAGGCGTATCGGGCCGAGGGCAGGCAGCGTATCGGGCTCGTCGTCAATCTCGAGCCGAAATATCCCGCGTCGGAGAGCGCGGAAGATCGGGCGGCGACCGCCCGCGCCGAGGCCTACATGAACCGGCAGTACCTCGATCCGCTGTTCGGCAGGCGCTACCCGGCGGCGCTCGAAGAGATCTTCGGCGATGCCTGGCCGCGCTGGCCCGAGCGGGATTTCGCGCTGATCGCGGAGCCGATCGATTTTCTCGGGGTCAACTACTACACGCGCAGCGTCACCCGCGCGGACGCCGTTGCCTGGCCGCTGCGCGCCGCAGCCGTGCGCCAGCCGGGCGCGACCTACACCGAGACCGGCTGGGAGGTCTTTCCGCAGGGGCTCACCGACGTCCTGCTGTGGGTCACGCGGCACTACGGGACCTTGCCGCTCTACATCACCGAGAACGGCGCCGCGTTCTTCGACCCGCCCACCGCGGAAGACGATCGCGTGCAGGATCCCCTGCGCACCGCCTACCTGCGCAAGCACATCGCGGCGGTGCATGCGGCGCTGCGCGCCGGGGTCGACGTGCGGGGCTACTTCGCTTGGTCGCTCTTCGACAACATGGAATGGTCGCTCGGCTACGCCAAGCGCTTCGGCATCGTGCACGTCGACTTCGCGACGCTGAAGCGCACGCTCAAGGACAGCGCTCGCTTCTACGCCGAAGTCATCGCCGCCAACGGGCTCGTCGGCTGACGCGCTCGCTCACGGCAGCGAGATGTCCATGAAGGCGTCGCAGCGGTCGAGCGACGGGTCGCAGGACGGAGAGCTCGTGGTCGCGTCCCAGTTGCGCAGGTTCACGTAGTAGGTCTGGCCGGGACTCAAGCCTGCGACGCCGCTCGCCGGGGCGCCGAGGCGGAACAGGATCCTCGCGGTGTTGCCGTTGCTTACCGCCAGAGGCCCGCTGGCGCCGGTCGGATCGACCGCGCGGAAATCGCAGGGAGAGAGCGAAATCGTCGCTTGCCGCGGCGTCGGTGGAGAGCCGTACTCCGCGATCGTGACGGATCCCTGATTCGCACTGGCGGCACCGGAGGGAACGGTCAGCCTCGCCACCCACACGCCATTGGAGGCGAACCCCGGGTCGTCGGTGAAAGCGCTCGAGATCAGCCGGGTCGCGATCCAGCCGTCGTCGCTGTACAGATAGCTCGCGAACGCGCCGCAGAAGCCCGGAGGCGGCGGCATCGCCGACTGCCAGTCGACCGTCGCGGACGCGCCGGGGCTCGTGCCTCCGGCATTGCGCGCCGTGACCGTGTAGGTCTGGACGCCGGCCGCGCTCGCGACTGCGCCGCACTCGGACGTCTTGCTGCCGCAGTTGAGCCAGGCGTAGCTCGTCGGCGCATTCGTACACACCGCGTCGAGCAGCGCCAGCGATCCCGCCACCGGGGGGACGCTGTTGGCCGTGACGATCACGCTGCACGCGGGCGGCGGAGGCAGAGGCTGCCAGCTCACCGCGATCGAAGCCGGCGCGCTGGTTCCGCCGGCATTGCTCGCCACCACCGTGTAGGTGAGCGTGCCGGCAAGGCTGGAGGTGGCCGTGCAGCTTGCGTCGGTGCTTATGCATCCGCCCCAGGCATAGCCGGTGGGATTGCCGGTACAGTTGGCGGACACGGTAATCGTCGTGCCGACGAGAGGAAAGCCGTCCGTCGCGGTCGGCGTGCACGCCGGCGCGGCCCCGCCCGTCGATCCCGTCGGCGAGCACATCGCCGTCGGCGCCGGCCCGGGACCGTAGCCCTCGGCGGCGTAGCCCTTGGCGACCATCGCCTGCAGCACCGCGAGATCGGTCGTGTAGCGATGGTTGGAGTCGCTGCGCTGGTTCCATGCGCGATAGATGGGAATGCTGCCCGCCGGACACGCACCCGTCGTCGTGTCGGGCAGAAACACTTCGAACACGTCGCCGCTCTCGAGTAGCCACGCGGTGGGGAAGCGCTGCTGAACCTCCGCGCATTCGAGCGCGGACGCCGAATAGAAGTGCGAGTCCAGCCCTGCGGCCGGGGTGCCGTAGAAGCGGCATACCGGGACCGAGCCGGGGACCGCCGAGCCGGCCTCGTAGACGTCGAAGCTCAGTCCGGTCCGAACCCACCCGGGAAACTGGCCGCCGTCGAGCGCGGCGATCTCGGCGGGCAAGGATGTGACGAAGTAGTGGTCGAGCGCCGCGTCGTAGTATTCGATGGCGCTCGCGATGTCCGCGCGCGCGGAGCCCGGCGAGGCAAGGACGAAGACCGAAAAGGCCGCGAGACCGAGCAGGCGCATCTAAATCCCCGCCACTCGTCGCTGGTTGTCTCGAGCGGCGGCGCGGCCCACTATCGGCGAAACGTTCGCCGGCGGGTATCGGCGGCGGTCTGATTCCGCTGTAGGAGCGGCGCCGACCCAGCCAGGCGCGATCGAACCGAAGGTGCAGCGGCGCGAACGCCAGCCCGGAGCCACGCCGACCCGCACGCGGAGACCCGCGAGAGCGAAGCGGTGCGTCGAGGTCCGCGCGGCTCGACGCTATCGGCGCTCCGCGATCTCGAGCACGGCCAAAGGCCTCTTACATGCCGCCGCTCTTGGGCGCGTTGGTGATGGTGCCGCGGTTTTGCATCACATCGTCGACGCCCTGCTTGTTGTCGATCGTCTTGACGCTCGCGCTGCCGCTATCGTCGCGCACGGGGATCCGGCTTCCCGTCACGTAGGTCTTTTCGGCCTTGTTTTCGGCCGATCCCGATCGTTGCGGTTCAGCGTTGCAGGCCGCGACCGAGATGACCGCGAGCAGAACGGGAAGCAGGGTATGGCGATTCACTTGACATCTCCTCGAGCCGCCAGGATGGCCGGTCCGGCAATCTACTGTGGCGGCGCCGGCTTGTGCCAGCACCCCTCTTTGTGCTTTGCCGGATGGTTCGCGGCGCGGCCGCTCGCCGAGCGTCGAGCCACGATGATGTCTACAGGATGGTCAGTGACAGTTTTTCTTACAAAGGCGCTCTCCCGCGCGCCCGGACGGGTCCGGAAATGCGAAAAATTCAAGGACAAAGCGAATATGGCTCGGCGATTGCTTCAACGAGGCGCGACAGGCGGTACGTCGAGTCGAGGGGGATCAGGCGATGATGGAACGCAGACCGATCTTGCAAGGTTCGGAGTCGGTCCACTTGAGCTTCAGCGAGAAGCGCCAGCCGGTCGTTCGGGGCGGCGCACGCCACTATCTTCTCGCCCGTGGGGATCAGCTCGCGTTCGCGGCGGAGGTCGTGCGCTTCGGATTCTCACCGGACGATTTCCAGCTGGAGGTCGAGCGCATTCGCGGTCCGCAGCCCCCCGCGTCGGATGCGCCCCGTTTCACGGTCACCGTGGAGAACCGTCGCAACGGTCGCTCCGCGACCTACAAGGGCGGACCGGGACGGTCGTGGGTGGCGGAGTTTCTCATGGGCCTGATCGCCGGAGAGTTCGGGCAGGCCTAGCTTCCGCGCCGGTCCTGCCGCGGCGCAAGCACCACCGATCATCCGCTCGCCGGCGTCGCGAGGCGTCGGGGACTTCGTGCGGCTCCGATCCCGATCGCTCCGCTGACGCCTATATCGAAAGGCATAGCCCTGCCCTATCGGTCGGCGTATTTGCGCGCGCGCCACGCATTCGCATACTGCGAGTGATCTGGGAAGATCCACGGGTCGGGTGGGGGCCATCGAGGCGCAGGAACGAGCCTCGAATGCAGCAGGCGCGCTTCAGGCGCGACCTTCCCGGGTAGAGGGGGCGCAGCGCCGGCCGCGGGGGAGCCCGTGGTCGGCGCGAGCGTTAGCTCGCAGTACATCCGGATGGATGTCAGCCTCTTCCGCCCAAGCCGCAATACCGAGCCATCGGTCGCCGTCCTATAGCGGCCAAACGCCCTCCTACAAAAGAATCAGCGCGCGGCGGATTGTCCGCCGCCACGGCGCTCGGTAGCGTGGAGCCTTCTGCAACACAAAGGGGTGACGCTGATGCGACGTCTCGCGGAGTTGCGGTTTCCGCAGGAGCGGCGATTCGCGGTCGATGTGCTCATCGCCGCGGCGGCGCTGGCCTTGTGGCTCGCAGCGATGGATTGGGTCGGAGACATTCCCCATCGCCTCCTGCTCCCGGCGATTCTCCTCAGCGCAGGCTTGATCCTCGAGCCGAATCTTTTCGCGCTGCGCGGCCTGCCGGCGCTGTGGCGCCGGTCGGAAGCCACGACGGCTTGAGGCCGCGAGAGAGCACGCCCAATCAACGCGCGACTCGCCGCGACGCTCGTCGCGGCTCCCGCCTCTCAGCTCGCGCCGAAGCCGGCTCGGCGCTCGACACGCACCGTGTTCGATTCGTCGGCTCGAACCCACAGCCGATTGTCGCCGGCGACCACGGTGCAGCAGCCGTCGGCATGGACCTGCACGACACGGGCGCGCACTTCGCGGCCGTAGGCATTGACGATGGTCACGAAGTCGCCGATCGAAACGCCGTAGAGTTTCTGACCGCTTCTCATGACGCCGCAGTATCCCAGAGTTCACGACCCTGGGCGGTCAGGCATTCGTCAGTCTTTCGGCGGTGTCGCTCGACCGTGCTCCGGATCGTGCGCGATCCTCCGAAGCCTCTTCAGAAACGGGACGAAGCAGAGCGCGGAGAGCGCGATATAGAAGATCCAGCCCGACACGCGCTCCGGCGACAACCACGCGGCGAGCGCGTTAAGGGCGGCGCTGGGGGCCTCGTCGAACCAGACGAACAGGCCCATCCAGAGCGCCCCGGCTCCGAGAAGCACGCAGAACGTGACGAGAAAAGCCAAGCGATGGCGAACGTACGCCGGTCGGCGTGGATGTCGGCTTCTTTGGCAGGCGTATCTACGGAATCGTTCCCGCGCGCCCCACCGCAGCGAACTTGAAGCCGGCGCGTTGCTTCAGCCGGAGGCCGGCGGCGTCGCGACGACCTGGCCGTCCTTGACGGGCAGCGTGGGGCCGGGCTTGAACGAAGTGCGCAGCACGCCTTCCTTGCCTTCGAGGCGATAGGTCACGTCGTAGCCGACCAGCTTCTCGGTCGTGTCGTTGACGGTCTTGCACCGCCGCTCGGTGCTCGTGACGACGTTCTTCTGCTGCTGGTTCTTCTGCACCTGGTTCCCGACGTACGCGCCGCCCGCGGCCCCGGCGATCGTGGCTACCGTCCTGCCCGTGCCGCTGCCGATCGCGTTGCCCAGCAGCCCACCGGCAACGCCGCCGATCACCGTCCCGGTGACGCGGTTGGGATCCTGCGTCGGCGCCTGGCGCGTTACGTGCACGTCCTGACATTCCTCGCGCGGCGTCACGACCGTCTCGGTGACCTCCTTGACCGAAACGACGTCGACGAACTTGGGCTTGCTCAGCACCTTGTAACCCGTCACCGCCCCTGCCGACACCACGACCATCGCGATGCCACCGATCACGACACCCTTGATCATCGAGCTGTCCATCGCCTGATCCTCCCCTGGATGGCGGTTGCCCGCGACACGCGGCTCGTCGAGCCGATCGCCCCGACGACGATTCTAGCACCGCCCTTCGAGGGCCCCCGCACCGGTGCACTGGGGACGCGCTTCAGAACCAGTGGCCGACCTGCACCGTCAGGCCGGTCATGATCTGCCAGTCGGGTGAAGCGCGGGAGAGGCCCGCGACGACGCCGACGTCGAGCACGAGCTGCCGGCTCACGCCGTAGCTCAACGCGCCGAGGAGCTGCGACAGCGCGGATGCATGCCGCTGGGCGACGCCGGAGACTTCGGCCGTGATGCCGAAGCCGTGGGGAAGCGAGTGAAACGAGGAGACGGCCCACGTGCCCTGCCAGCGCCCCTGCCCATCGTCGACCGCGCCGAGCCGCGTCCCGCCGAGGTTGACGTCGAGTTCTCCCTGGTCTGAGCTGTAGCTCGCGATGCCGAGCGCGTTCCAGTCGGTTTTCCCCGTGCCGAAAGGCGGCCGCGCCGTCGGCATTGCGGCGCCCGCCTGCGCACCGAGCGACACCGCGTCGCTGACGGCGTACTTGTACTTGAGCTGGAGCGTCGTATCGCCGCCGCTGCGCGCCGTGGTTCCGTCGAAGGCCCGCTGCCAGTCGCAGGCATCGGTGCCGACGAGCACGCCCCAGCTCTCGCTCCACGCGAGCTTGAGCAGCAGCGGCGTCGAACGGCTGCGCGCCGCATCGCCGCCTTTGGCCTCCGCCCACCCCGCCTCGAGCTCCGGCCAGCCGGGCGCCGGCAGCGCAGCGGGCGTCGCCACCGAGGGGCGATACGGAACGACGGCGGGGCTCTCGTCCTCCGCGGCGACGGCCACACTCAGCACCGCGACCACGGCAGCGACAGCGCAACCCGCGGCGCGACGGAAGCTCGGGCTGCGGCCCGGCATGCCGTCGCGTCCGTCGCGGGAGCCGAGGCGGCTCGCTACGCGGTGCTCGGCGCGAGCCCCCGGTGTCCCCGGAGCTTGAACGAGAGCGCGATCAGCAGCACGCCGTAGATGACCGCGAAAGCGCCGATGAGCCACAGCACCGCCATGGCGCCGGCGCCCGGGTTCGCGATCATCAGCACGCCGAACGCGATCGACAGCGCGCCCGACAAGATGAGCAGCCACTCGTTGCTGATCTCCTTGCGCAGCCGGATCGCGGCAGCGATCTCGAAGACGCCGTTCACGATCGCCCAGACCGCGATCAGGATCAGCAGCGCGATCGCCGTAAGTGCAGGCGAGATGAAAGTGAAGATCCCGGCAGCGATGCCGAGCAGCCCGACCAGCACGATCTGCCACATCGGCCGGCCGCCGTCCTTGGTCTGCCATCCGCCCCACAGCGCGGCCACGCCGTCGACCAGCGCGTAGGCGCCCCAGAACAGCGTAAGCGTGAGGAGCGTGGCGCCTGGCCAGGTCCAGGCGAGAATGCCGAAGATGACCGCGGCGATCCCGCGCAGCAGTACGAGCCACCAGGCGCGACCCAGCGTGCGTAGCAACGTTACGTCCATAGCCGATCCTCCCGAGGATGATCGGGCGGCGCCGCGTGCCGCAGCGATCCCGGCACGCCCGTGTTCACCGATCGCACGCGCGCCGCTCGAGAATCAATTACCAGCCGAGATCGTCGAAGCTCGTCCAGACAGCGTACGGATCCATCGTATCACCCTGAGCGCGCCGGATGGCGGCATCCTGCTTGTTGTACGCCGCCATGTCGGCGGCCGTCTGTTGCGCAGGCGTCGGGCCGCCCGCGCCGGGCACGAGCCTGCGAAACCTGTCGTACTCCTTCTGCGTGCCGACATAGAGCCGGTTCCGGCTGGCGTCGGGATAGACGAAATAGGTCCTGCCCGTGCGTTGCCACTCGGTCACCTGGCCGGGTGCGAGCGTTTGCAGGTGCTCCTGCTGCGCGCGGGTCGTCGCGGGCACGACCTTGAAACCGGCCGCCGCGAGCTGGCTCTTGAGATCCGGCGGCGGCGCCGGCGTCGGAGCCGCGCAGCCGAAGGCGAGCGTCGCCGTTGCAACCACGGCGAGCATCCGCAGCCAGCCGCCTTGGCGCGAATCGCGCAGGCGCCCCATCGAGATCGATACCACTGGATCACGCATCGGCGCCTATCCTACTCGCTGAATATGACGATCGTCGTGCTGCCGGTGAGCGGTATGGATCCGCCGCTGTGCCCCGACGCCACCGCGATATACTGCTTGCCCCTGACCTCGTAGGTGATGACGCCGCCGGCGAGGGGACCGCCCGTATCGAAGCGATAGAGCTCCCTGCCGTTGCTCGCGTCGAGCGCGAGGAAGTTGCCCTCGAGGTCGCCGGTGAAGAGCACTCCGCCCGCCGTCGGCGTCAAGGCGGCGTACATCGGCGCAGGCGTCTTCACGCGCCAGGCGATCGTGCCGGTCTTCGGATCGACGGCGTTGATCCAGCCGGACCATTGCGTGATCGGATCGTTGGTTCCCCAGCCGTTGGCGAGTCCCGTGTAGGGGATCGTCGCGACCCACTTCGGGTCGGGCCCGGCCTTGAATACCGTGCACCAGTCGATCGCGTTCACGTAGAGCAATCCGGTCTGCGGACTGTACGCGGGACCGTTCCACTGAATGCCTGCGACCGGACACACCCGGACGCCTTCGGGCGTGAGCGGCGCGTCGTGATTGAGGACCGTGGTCATCGGCAGCTTGAACACGAGCCGGCCGCTGTCCCGGTCGAGCACGTGCAGGATGCCTTCCTTGCCGCCGGTCGCGACGAGCTTCCGGCCGCCGGCGTCGACGAGGGACACCACGGTCGCGTCCCAGTCGTGGTTGTCGTTGGGCCGCAGCTGGTACCACCACTTGAGGCTCCCCGTGCGCGCGTCGAGCGCAACGGTCGAGATCGTGAAGAGGTTCGCACCGGGCCGCAGCTTGTTGTTGTAGTCGGGGCCGGGATTGCCTACCGGCACGAACAGCGTGCCCGTTTCGCGGTCGAGCGCGTAGGTCACCCACGCTGCCCCGCCGCCGTGCTCGGCCGAGCCGGCGCGCTCCCAGGTATTCGCGCCGGTCTGGCTCCCGGTCGGAATCAGGTCGAACGCCCAGGCGAGCGAGCCGTCTTCGACCTTGAAGGCCATCATGCGCCCGCGAATGCCCCAGTCGCCACCCGCCTTCGCCACGTAGACGATGCCGTTCCAGACGATCGGCGCTGCGCCGACGCCCTCGCCGATGCTCCAGTCGGCCACCTGCCGCACCCAGAGCGGCTCGCCGGTCTTGGCGTCGAGCGCGTAGAGGAATCCGTCCTGCGTGCCGCGGATCACGCGGCCCCCGGCGATCGCGACACCCTTGTTGGTCGCGTTCATCTCCGGTCCCTGCGCCACGTGCTGGTGGGCCCAGAGCTTCTTGCAGGTCGTGGCGTCGATCGCGTAGGTGCCCAGATGGGTGGTCGCGTAGAGGATGCCGTCGTACATCACCGGCCCGGTCGAGAACGTGCCGATCTCGCCGAGCTGGAACATGCACACGGGCCGGAGCTTGCCGGCGTTGTTGACCGTAATTTCCTTGAGCAGCGAATAGCGCTCGCCGCGATAGCCCTTGTTGTACATGAGCCAGTTCGTCGTCGCGGTGTCCGCGGCGTCCAGCTCGGCCTGCGTCGGCCCGGAGCTCGAGGGCTGCTGCAGCTTGCCGTAGAGCGCGCCGATCCTGATCTCGCCCGGCGGCGCCGCCGCGACCAGCGGACTTCCCGCAGCGGGAGGCGCCGCCAGATCGAGCACGCGCTCCATCGGCGACATCGGCGTGAATTTCTCGATCCCGGCCGGCAGGCCGTTCTGCGCGAGGACGAAAGCGACGACGTCGGCGTACTCCTGGCTCGGCAGCGACGCGCCGAGGCCGAGGGGCATATTGTTGTGGACGTATTCGTAGAGATCGGAAAGCTTCTTCCCGTCCCATTGCTGGATGAAGGCGGTCCCTTTGAGCGCCGGCGCGCCTCCGCCCTGCAGCTGCGCGCCGTGGCACACGCCGCACTTCTGCGAATACTCCCAGCGCCCCTGCGCTACTTGCGGCGGGGTGTACCAGCCCGTGCCGTCGGCGCAAACTTGCTCGACGGCGGACAACGACAGAAAGAGAATACCGGCGGCTACGAACTTTGCGCCGTTGTTCGACCACCGCTGACGAGGGATCGGAGCTGTCACGCGCCTCCTGCCGAGTTGGTCTGCCACTGGGCTGGGTCGAGCTGCTGGTGGGTCGAGCGGGCAGCTTGCCGTTGTCGACGGAATCCGAACCGGTTGCCGCCGTGCAGGAGGGCACAGCCTCAGGCTCGAGTGCGGCACAGTATCACACGTCGACCACGACGGTGCGATTGCGAATTTCCGCCGAGCAGCCGCCTGCACCGATCCGGCTCCGCCGGTTGCGCACGGACGCGGAGTCGACGGCGCTGCTAAGAAGAGCCGCGGTCGGCGAAGGCCCTGCCGGCCCTCCGCGATGCGCAGGACCGGGGGCGCGCTACCTGCGATACCGGCGCAGGCCCAGGATCGCGGCGAGGCCGATCAAGGTCGATAGGACCATCAAGGCCCACTGGCTCAGCGTGGGAATGGAGGCAGGGTTCGGAGTCGGCGGCGGGGCAAAAAAGCTAGCGCAGACCCCGTTCGCCGATGTGGGGTTGCTCCAGTCGGTGATTATCGCGGTGTTTGCGAAGTTCGTGAAGTTGACCGGGCCCCCGACAGGTCCGGTCAGCTCGACGACGAAATCAGTATTCGTGCCGTCAAGGTACCAATTGCCGACGCCGGTTACATCCGTGATATTGGTCGCAACCGGCTTCGCAATACCGTCGCTGTCATCGTCCCAGCCGAGGGTGCCCGCCTGAAGATTGCCCGATCCGTCGGTGGTGAAGCTGCCGGTCGTGATCGGAAACGACGAGCCGCCGTAGTTGATGGCAGCAAATTTGTTGGAAGTATTGTTGAACGTAAAGATGACGCACTGAACATCCGCCGCCGTCCAGGTCTGGCTGGCGGTGGAAGTGCCGCCGTTGTCAAGCACGAGCGTCACCTTCGCCTGCTCGCCGACGTTGATGTCGGAGATGAATCCGCGGTCGGAAACCGTGTCCGTGTACGTCACGGAAAACGGTGCGGCGCTGGCGATCGAAGCGATAGCGAGCGCAACCGCTGGCGCCGTCCTTTTCGAGAGCGGGTTGTTCATGTTATCCCCCGTGTTGGCTACGGCCCGTGATGCAGCTTTCAGGGGATGGTAAGGCGGTGCGACGAGCCGCACCAACCGCTGGGAAGCGCTGTTACAAAATTTCCATCCCGAGTTGTGTCATTTGCGAAACAGCCACTCCGCGCGATGGGCGTTCCCTGACGTGAAGCTTGCGAAATGCTTACAATCAGCCGCTGCCCGTCGCGCGCCTCGCCGGGTCGACGCACGCGATCAGGCCGCCGCTGCCCTGTCGGATTCTCACCGGTCGGTTCGCTCTTCCTCGACGGCCTTGCGCTCTTGCATATTGAAGCGACCGTCGTAGATCGGTCGCCCACCGGTGCTCGGGCCGGGATACTGGACGAACAGCATCTCGCCGCCCGTTTCCGTGAACAGATCCTCTTCGAAGTGCGGATCCGGGTAGTACACCATCGTACCGGGGCCGTACATCTTGCCGCCGATCCGGAAGTCTCCTTCGAGGATGTACCAGACCTGGGCGAAGTCGTGCTTGTGCAAAGGATGGTGCGCGCCGGGCTCGTAGCGCACGACGCCCGCGTTGGGTTCGGTCGGCCGCTCCGGCTTCGGGTGAAACAGCATCTTCCCCGTCTGTCCCGGCCAGCGGATGGTTTCCCATTCGCGATTGTCGCGATGGACGTATTCCGCGGGATGGTATCCGTGCTCTTTTGCATCCATGCGACTTCCCCTTCGGAAGTTGCCCATCTTGCGGAACTCAGCCATTCCATTACGGCCGCTCACCCGGGTGATGGGCCGTAACGGACGCAGAACAATTTAGCACGATCGCGGGACGGCCGGAAAGCAGTTTCCCCTTCGCGGTTGACCATTTTTTCAAGTCGTCCTGTTGACGCGAATGTAGAAGGTGCTTCCTTAAGCCGAGAGCGAAGCTGGCAATGGTGCCCGCATCGCGCAGCCCGACGGACACGCTTGGTCTTGCCGCTCACGTTGTATGTCCACCTCGACACTGGCTGTTTCTTCTTGTGATGCCACGATGCGTTGCCAGTCGCGTCACAGATTCATGAACAGCCGCCACCAGGAGGCGAAGCCATGGAAGGTGAGGGCGAGGCGGACCATCTCACTAAGTCTGAGGCTGGCGAGAGCTCGTGCCGTGGATCCGGGAGAAATTCCAAGTGCGCACCGTGCGTTGGTGTCGGCTGGAGCCGATATAGCCGCCGGCCCCGTTTGCGATTCACTCGCCAGCCCTCGCGTCGCAATAGCACGGTGATCCGCTGATATGCAAAGCGCGGCCGTGCGTGGGCGAGGTCGCGAATGCGCATCGCTAGAGCACTTTGGTCGCGCGCCGTACTCTCGCGGTACCACGGCGCCCGCGTGAATTGCGCCAGGGACTGCAACTCCCGGATGCTGGTCCGTCGGCGCAAACATATGTGCCTACATCGTGGGCCGGCGCCGCTGGCACCTGCACACACGAACGATGGAGCATGAACTTCGTCCACGATGCGTTATTTGACGGCCGAGCGTTTCGGGTGCTGCCCGTGGCGGATCAATATAGTCGCAGAGTCCGGCGCTAGAGCCCGGTCTTGCGCACTCCGGAAGAAGCGTTTCCGACGGCTTGGAGCGGGTGGTCAATCAGCTCGGCGTACCGGTTTCGATCACCGTCGATCACGGCACCGAATTCATGCCCAAGGCGCTTGAGGAGTGGACTTGGCGGCGTGAAATGCCGTCCGCGCAGCGAATGGGTGATCCAGCTGGATACGCACCGCGCGCTCGTCAGTGACGCAGTTGCCGAACGGTGTTGCTGTAGATAGAGAAGGGCAACTACAGAGACAGCCGCCAGACCGCGGCGACCTACGTGCTGACCGGGCTTCTCAAGACCCCGGCGGCGCGCCATGGCACGGCAACCGCACCTCAAGCGCCGAGCTCTATCGGACGCAGACCGCGAAAGGCAGCCGGAACATGCTTGCCGCGCGCGTTTAAGGCGCCGTGGTCGAGACCGTCGCAAAGGACTTGCAGTCACCACAGTTCGTACGTGCGGCCGTCAAGTCGTTGCGTGAGAAATTCGCCGTCACACGCGACATGGCTGAAGATCAAGAATCCCAGAACCGCTGAGCTTTCGCGATTCGGCCTACACAACCTTGCCGTCGGCGTTCTTTACAGTGGGCTTACGCCTGCATTTCGGCAAGACTATTAAGGCCCTGTTCTAGCGTCTGATTGAAGTCGCGGCACGGCCATTGCTTTGCACCCGTGAGGTTGGGCCGTCCAACGGTGACCTCGCTTCGGGGGGGCAATGAACAAGACTGGTACTTGGGTTGCGCGTCTGTCTTTGTTGATGAGTGCACTGCTGATCAGCCTCGCGTTGATGAACAACGCCGGCGCAGGGCCGATTTCATCCTACGATGTGCAACTGACGGCGGAGTTTGACTTCGTTCTTCCGAGCGGAGTCACGACGAGTAATGACATACCGAGCGTGACTTTAACCGCAACGGGAAGCGGTCAGTTTTACGCTACGCTTGCCCTCGATACGCTTCCGCCTACACCAGCGATTATGCTCGATCTACACGCGTTCGGGAGCGGAACAGGCTCGTCGTCCATAGAAGTAGCCGAATCGTTCGACATTGTCGGACCATCGACACCGTATTTGATTGAGCTCTTCGAAAACATCACCGCGACGTCCACTGGCTTTCAAGCGCCAGGCGGATCGGAGAACACTTTCCTAAGTATCAGCTCGGACTTCAATCCGGGGCTTACCTCGGTGACGTGCCCTCCAGGCGTGTCGACCGGTTTCACCTGCTTCAATGCTGAAAATACCGTGACCTTCAGCTACGACATTGAAATCGCGGGTAGCGCAGTCACACCTACGGTCCCCGAACCCGCTACGCTCGCCCTGCTCGGCATTGGCCTCGCTGGACTTGGTTTCTCGCGACGCCAGCGAAAGCAGTAGTCTCACTCCCACGGCAACGGACCCCGCTTCGGCGGGTTCTCTTGTTTGTGCGTTGGTACGTCCGCTTCGGGTCGTTAGCGGCCGTAGGAGTGTCTGCTATCGGCGCAGCAGCGCCGCCTGAGCGATTCGACCGTGCGCCAGCGCGGACCATGGTCTTTTGGCGGATCATATTCGTTGATGTCTGCAAGCTAATTCGGGACCGCAGTCAGGATCCCATTCTCGGAGTATAGATAGCCGTTTTATATGGCGTCCCCAGGGGGATTCGAACCCCCGTTACCGCCGTGAAAGGGCGATGTCCTAGGCCTCTAGACGATGGGGACGAGGCGGAAAACGACGAGGGCAGATGGTGGAGCTAAGCGGGATCGAACCGCTGACCTCTTGCATGCCATGCAAGCGCTCTCCCAGCTGAGCTATAGCCCCACGGCGAGCGTCGAATTATAGGCTCCGGGCCTGGCGCTGGCAAACCAGGCAGCGTCGGATCCGGGGCATCGCTCCGCTCCACCGGGCTGCATCGCCCTCGTTCGATCCGGGCTCGAGCGCCGGCATTCGACTATCATCGGCCGGACAAGGGGACTGCCCATGCCGATGCCCGATGCGACCAAGCCGTCGGAGACCTCGCTCGCGGGCCGCGTCGTCGTGATCACCGGTGCAACCGGCGGGCTCGGTCGAGTGCTCGCCCTCGGCTGCGCGTCGCACGGCGCCACGGTCGTGCTGCACGGCCGCGTCGTGCGCAAGCTCGAGGCGCTCTACGACGAGATCGTCGTTGCGGGACACCCCGAGCCGTCGATCCTGCCGCTCGATCTGGCGACCGCGCACGCCGAGGACTTCGCGAACGTCGCGAGCGCGCTGCAGGCGCAGTCGCAGCGGGTCGACGCGCTCGTCCACGCCGCGGTGATGCTGGGCACGCTCGGACCGATCGAGCACCAGGCGTTCGATCAGTGGCTCGCCACGCTGCGCGTCGATCTCCTCGCACCCTTCGGGCTCACGCGAGCGCTCCTGCCGCTCCTGCGCGCCGCGCCGGACGCGAGCGTCGTGTTCACGCTCGACACGCGCGGGCAGGAGCCGCGAGCCTACTGGGGCGGCTATGCCGTGGCCAAGGCCGGCCTCTCCGCGCTGCTGAGGATCCTGGCCGACGAATGGGACAACGTGGACAATCTGCGGGTCAACGGCGTCGTGCCGGGTCCGATGCGCTCGCCGCTGCGCGCGCAGACGCATCCCGGAGACGACGTGACGCGTCTGCCACCGCCCGAGGCGCTCTTGCCGCTCTACCTCTATCTGCTCGCCGGGCAGCCCAAGGGCGAGAGCGGTGGCGTGATCGATGCCCAGGGGTGGCTTAAGCGCTCGTCATAGCCCACGGGAGATGCAGCCCGGCGAGCGCGAGCTGATCCCGGGTCCCAGGCATGGCTTCGCTTGAGCTCGCGCTACGGCGGCTCCGCCCCTGGCTGCGACGATCCGCCGACGCGCAGCAACACGCGCAAGCGCCGCATCTCTTCGGCGGAAATCATGTCCGGAAAGATCGCGATCGCCCGCGCCCGGCGCAAGCCTTCTACGCGCGTGACCAGCGTGACGACGGCCGTTCCGACGTAGGACGTGGCCAGCGCCCGCCCGTGTCGGCGAGCCCCGCCGCCTTCGACCAGGACGACGCTCCCATCCGCCGAGAGCTCGACGGCGGCGATCGCGCGGGCGTTCGCCGAGGGCTGGATGCGCAGTGTCCGGATGGCGTATGCGCCGATCGCGACGACCGCGAGCGCGCGCTGCAGCGCGTCGAAGGGCATGAGCGCGATGAGCGTCGCGCTGGCGAGATAAGCGGCGACGATGAAGGCAACGGCGAGCCGCGAGCGCGCTAATTCGATGCGAAGCGGCGGCGGCCCTCTCATGCGAGCGATTGAGCCCGCCGCCGCAGGTCGGGTCAATCGTCCGGAAGGCCTAGCAGCCGATCGCTACTTCGCGGTCGTGTCGGACTTCGTCTTCGCCTGCGACTTGCCCTCGGGCTTTGACTCGCTTGCCGCCGGTTTCTCCCCGCCGCCGGCCCGCCCCACGCCTTTCGCCAGCGCGAGCCAGGTCTCGACGACCGTATCCGGATTGAGCGACATGCTCTCGATCTTCTGCTCGAGGAGCCATTGCGCGAGATCGGGGTGGTCCGAGGGACCCTGGCCGCAGATGCCCGCGTACTTGCCGGCCTTGCGGCAGGCCTCGATCGCCATCGAGAGCATCGCCTTGACCGCCTCGTCGCGCTCGTCGAACGTGGACGCGATGGCGCCGCCGGCGTCGCGGTCGACGCCGAGCGTGAGCTGGGTCATGTCGTTCGAGCCGATGGAGAACCCGTCGAAGTGCTCGAGGAAGCGCTCCGCGAGCAGCGCGTTCGACGGGATCTCGCACATCATGATGACGCGCAAGCCGTTGGCGCCGCGCTCGAGGCCGTTCTTCGCGAGCAGCTTCATGACTTCCTGCGCCTCGCCCACGGTGCGCACGAACGGAATCATCACCTCGACGTTGGCGAGCCCCATGTCGTCGCGCACGCGCTTGATCGCCCGGCATTCCAGCGCGAAGCACTCGTAGAACGACTCCGCGATATAGCGCGAGGCGCCGCGGAAGCCGAGCATCGGGTTCTCCTCGTCGTCCTCGTAGCGCTCGCCGCCGAGCAGGTTCGAGTACTCGTTGGACTTGAAGTCCGAGAGCCGCACGATCACCTTCTTCGGCCAGAAGGCGGCGGCGATCGTCGCGACTCCCTCGGCGATCTTCGCGACGTAGAACTCGACCGGGTTCGCATAGCCGGCGATGCGCTCGGCGATCTTCGCCTTGAGCTCGGCGGCCTGCTGCTCGAATGCCAGCACCGCTCGCGGGTGCACGCCGACGTTCTTGGCGATGATGAACTCCAGCCGCGCGAGCCCCACGCCCTCGTTGGGAAGCTGGCGGAAGCCGAACGCGAGCTCGGGGTTGCCGACGTTCATCATGATCTTGGTCGGCAGCGCGGGCATGCGCTCGGTGGCCACGTCGACGGTCTCGACGGCGAGCCTGCCCTCGTAGACGTTGCCCGTGTCGCCTTCGGCGCAGGACACCGTCACTTCCTGGCCGTCAGCGAGCGTGCTGGTGGCGTTCTCGCAGCCGACGACCGCGGGGATGCCGAGCTCGCGGGCGATGATCGCCGCGTGGCAGGTGCGTCCGCCCCGGTTGGTAACGATCGCCGCGGCGCGCTTCATCACCGGCTCCCAGTCCGGATCGGTCATCTCCGTGACCAGCACGTCGCCTTCCTGGACGCGATCCATCTCCGCCGCCGACCGGATCAGTCGCACGGTGCCCTGGCCGATCTTCTGGCCGATCGCGCGACCGCTCGCGAGCAGCTTCGATTGCCCCGCGAGCTTGTAGCGGCGCACCTGGTGGCCGCCGTTCTTGCGCGATTGGACCGTCTCGGGACGCGCCTGGAGGATGTAGAGCTTGCCGTCCTCGCCGTCGCGCCCCCACTCGACATCCATCGGGCGCCGGTAGTGCTTCTCGATCGCAACCGCATAGCGGGCGAGCTCTTCGGCTTCGGCATCGGTAATGGAGAAGCGGCTCCGCTCCTTCGCATCGACGTCGACGCTGCGCACCGACCGGCCCGCGCGTGTCGCCTCGCCGTAGATCATCCGGGTCGCCTTCGTGCCGAGGCTCTTCGAGAGCACCGCCTTTCGCCCGGCGGCGAGATTGGGCTTGTAGACGTAGAACTCGTCCGGGTTCACCGCGCCCTGCACCACGCTCTCGCCGAGCCCGTACGAGGCGTTGATGAAAACGACCTGGTCGAAGCCCGATTCGGTATCGAGGGTGAACATGACGCCGGCGGCGCCCCGGTCGCTGCGGACCATGCGCTGGACGCCGGCTGAGAGCGCTGCGTCCGCATGGGTGTAGCCCTTGTGGACTCGATAAGCGATCGCCCGGTCGTTGTAGAGGGAGGCGAATACCTCCTTTATCGCATGAAGTACGTTATCCAATCCTTTGATATTAAGAAATGTTTCCTGTTGACCAGCGAAGCTCGCATCAGGCATGTCCTCGGCGGTTGCGGAAGACCGCACGGCCACCGTCGCATTCGGCGTCTTGCCGGTCAGCGCCTCATACGCCACGCCGACCTCATGCTCCAGCGCAGCAGGAAGCCTCGCGGCCGTCACCCAGCCGCGGATCTCTTTCCCGGTGCGCGCGAGCGTGGCGACGTCGTCGACGTCGAGGCTGGCAAGCGCCGAGTCGATCCGCTCCTTCAGGCCGGCCTGCCCGAGAAATTCGCGAAAGGCGCCAGCGGTCGTCGCGAAACCGCCGGGGACGCGCACCCCCGCGGGCTGAAGCTGGCTGATCATCTCGCCCAGGGAGGCGTTCTTGCCGCCCACCTTGTCGGCGTCGGACATGCGCAGGTGATCGAAGCCGATCACCCGTTGCTGCTCGGCCATGAGGTCTCCGCGTGCAATTGGCGCGGCGAATTCTAGCCGTTCAGACGTCTTCCGAGGGACAGAAAATCGCGCGAGCCGAGCGCTGCCGTCTCGCCGGTGAAGCTACTCGTCGTCGACGGTTTCCGCCTGGCGCTCGAGCGGTGCCTCGGTATCGAAGGGACCACCCTCGCCCGCCGCACCCGTTGCCCCCTTGTGCCTGGTGCGCGCGGCCCGGCGCAGGTTACGGTAGAGATCGGGGTGCGATTCCTTGAGATAGTTGATGATCTCGAAGTCGACGCGCTTCACCTGCGACAGATCCACCTGCTCGACGTGCACCAGGCGCAGGAGCTCGCGCACCGGCTTCGGCATCTCGCGGCCGCTTTCGTAGCGCGAGCCGCCGCTCTGGGTGACTCCGATCTGAGTCCAGAACTGCTCCTGATTCAGCCCGAGCCTGCGGCGAATCTCGCGTGGATTCAGTACCCGTTCGAAGAGTTTCACGACTTGTCGCCGCTTACGCTATCAAAAGGACACGCGCCGACGTGCAAATGTTCCGCAAATGTCGCTGTACGTCGGTTCCCGATACCATTGGCATAATTGTTGACCAAAGTCCCGAACGAAAGCAAGAGGCGCGAGCGGCCGGAATCGACCGGCGGGCGGCGCGTTGCGCGTATACATCATGTTCACGGAAGGCCCCGGCCGGGCTTGCTGCTTTTGCTAAACTCCCGGTTTCGCCCGGATCGGCGCCTCCCGGCGCGTAAACCTCCCGGCCCACCCGTGCCCCGCTACGACCTCCACTCCCATTCGACCCATTCGGACGGCCTGCTCACCCCGGCCGCGCTCGTGCGGCGCGCCAGCGCCCGGGGCGTCGACGTCCTGGCCCTGACCGACCACGACGAGCTCTCCGGCCTCGACGAGGCGCGAGCCCAGGCTTCCGGGGCGCCGCTCCGCCTCGTGGCCGGGGCGGAGCTTTCGGTGTCCTGGCGCGACGTGACCCTGCACGTGCTGGGGCTGCGCATCGACGCCGCGTGTCCCAGCCTGCGGGACGGGCTGGCCCGGATCCGCGCGGGGCGGGCGGAGCGGGCCCGGAGGATCGGCGCTTCGCTGGCCGATGCCGGGATCCCCGGCGCCTACGAGGGCGCGCTCCGCTTCGTGACCAGCGAGCGCCTGATCAGCCGCACCCATTTCGCGCGCTTCCTGGTCGAGGCCGGACACGTGCGCGAGATGCGGGACGTGTTCAAGCGCTTCCTCGTCCGCGGCCGGCCGGGCCACGTCGAACATGCCTGGGCCGGGCTCGCCGAGGCGATCGACTGGATCCACGCCGCCGGAGGGCGCGCCGTGCTCGCGCATCCGGGCCGCTACAAGGTCGGACCAGGCGAGCTGCGGGAGCTCCTCGACGAGTTCCGCGACGTGGGCGGCGACGGCATCGAGGTCGTGTCGCCGTCGCACAGCGCGGCCCAGATCACCGATTTCGCCTGCCACGCGCGGCGCCGTGGGCTGCTCGCCTCGTGCGGCTCCGACTATCACGGTCCGGGCGAGAGCTATGTCGACCTGGGCGACGTGCCGCCGCTTCCGGTCGGCGTCACGCCGGTCTGGCACGACTGGTGAGCCAGAGCGACTCCGCGACCGTGGACGCGGCGCGCCGCCGCACGGTCTTCTTCGTCTCCGACCGCACCGGCATCACCGCGGAGATGCTGGGCAACAGCCTGCTGTCGCAGTTCGAGACCTTCGACTTCCAGCGCCGCACGATCCCGTTCGTCGACACGCCGGAGAAGATCGCCGAGGTCGTGCGACGGATCGATGCTACCGGGGCCGCCGATGGCAAGCGGCCGCTGGTGTTCAGCTCGATCGTCGACGAGGCGATGAGCGCGCAGCTCGGGCAGGTGAACGCGCTCTTCCTCGATCTCTTCCAGGTGTTCATCGCCCCGCTCGAGGGGGAGCTGTCGGCCAAGTCCTCGCACGCGGCGGGCCGCTCGCACGGGATCGCGAACATCCACGAGTACTTCGCCCGGATCGAGGCGATCAACTTCGCCCAGGCGCACGACGACGGCGCGACCACGCGCGACCTGTCCAAAGCGCAGGTGATCCTCGTCGGCGTCTCGCGCTGCGGGAAGACGCCGACCACGCTCTATCTCGCGCTGCAGTTCGGCGTGCTCGCCGCGAACTTTCCCCTGACGCCCGACGACTTCGCCGACGGTGAGCTCCCGGCGTCGGTGCGTCCCTACAGGGACAAGCTCTTTGGGCTCACCATCGACCCGGAGCGGCTGCAGCAGATCCGCCAGGCGCGGCGTCCGAACAGCAAGTACGCCTCGCTCGACAACTGCCGCTACGAGGTGCGCGAGGCCGAGGCACTCATGCAGCGCGAGCGCATCTCCTCGATCGACACCACCAGCCGCTCGATCGAGGAGATCGCCACGACGATCCTGCATCGCGGCGGCCTGCAGCGGCACATCTTCTAGCGCGATCGCCGCGCGCCGGCGCGGCGCAGTTGCCTCAGCCCAGGCCGTAGAAGCGGCGTGCGTTCTCGCCGAGGATCGCGTGGCGGGCCGCGGGCGGGACATCGCGCAGCAGCGCGTCAGTCGCCGCCACCCACTGCCCATAGCTCGCCGCGAGCGTGAGCACCGGCCAGTCGCTGCCCCACATGAGCCGCTCCGGTCCGAAGCATTCGAGGACGTGATCGACGTAGCGGCGCAGCCCGTCGACCGTCCAGCCTGGGCCCGCCTCGGTCGCAAGCCCCGAGAGCTTGCAGGCGGCGGAGGTGTACCGCGCGATCCGCGCCAGGTCGTCCGCCCACGGCCGCCAGGCGCCGCCGGCGATATCGGGCTTGGCGCAATGATCCACGACGACCGCGAGGTCGGGTTGAAGCTCGAGCGCGCGCAGCAGCGGCTTGAGCTCGCGGGCCTTCACCAGCGCGTCGAAGCGCAAGCCCAGTGGTAGCAGGGCCGCGAGCGAGCGCCGCACGGCGGGACGAAGCAGCCATTGCGGATCCGCGAGGTCTTGCAGCATGGGGCGGATGCTCTTGAGCCGGGAGTCTCCGGCGAGCGCGGCGAGCGCCTCCGGCGCGTCGTCGGCGTCGAGATCGACCCAGCCCACGACGCCCCGCACGAGACCCGCGCTGCGCTGCGCGATGCCGAGCAGGAAGCGCGTCTCGGCGACGGTGGGCGCGGCCTGGACGAGCACGGTCGCGTCGATCCCCGCGGCGGCGATCAGCGGCGAGAGCTCGTCGAGGCCGAAGTCGCGGAAGATCGGCGCGAGCTCGGGGACCGGCTGCAGCCAACCGTAGTCGCCACGGGCGAGCTGCCAGACATGGTGGTGCGCGTCGACGCGCCCGGTCATGGTTCGTCGCTTGAGGTCGATGTTTCGCTCGGAGCCATGGCGCGCCCGCGGACATGCCGGATAATGTCAGCATCCGCCCGCAGCGCCTAGGGGCGATCGACCCGCCTCGCAACGCTGCACTCCGGCCCGAAAGGCACGATGGCTTCCATCCCGCCGACTTCGGCCGAGCTGAGTGCGCTCGCCGAGTTCGACACGCCCACGATCTGCAACGCGCTCGAGCTGCTCATCCCGGAGTCGCGCGCTCGCGGGTACACCACCCGCCCGGCGGTGTGCGGCTTTCCGGCGCTCAAGCCCGTCGTGGGCTTCGCCCGCACGGCGCGCATCCGCGCCAGGAACGCGCCCGCGCTCGGCGCCGCGGAGGTTCGCGAGCTGCGACACGCGTACTACCGTTACATCGACGCCGGCCCCAAGCCTTCGGTGGTGCTCATCCAGGATCTCGACGGCGCGGATGCCGGCTACGGCGCGTTCTGGGGCGAGGTCCAGTCCGCGATCCATCGCGGTCTGGGTTCGCTCGGCGTGGTCACCAATGGATCGGTGCGCGATATCGACCAGTGGGCCGCGGGCTTTCAGCTTCTCGCCGGGGCCATCGGCCCGTCGCACGCCTACGCCAACCTGGTCGATTTCGGCAGCGAGGTGGAAGTGCTCGGGATGCCAGTGCGCTCCGGGGACATCGTCCATGCCGATCGTCACGGCGCCGTGGTGGTTCCGGTGCAGGCGATCCGCGACTTGCCGGAAGCCGCGGGCAGGGTCGCGCGGCGCGAGGCGGAGATCCTCGCGGTAGCGCGCGCGCCCGATTGCACGGCGGAGAAGCTGATCGCCGTGTTCAAGGCGCAGGACGCGATTCACTGACCGCGCCAGCCGCGCCGGTGGACTATGATTCGGGCTGAGGCGACCGCCGCTTCCAGAGGCACCTTTCGACAGGGAGAAATACCATGGCTGACCGAGTCCGCAACGAGCCCGTCCAGAGGCTGCGCCGCCGCCTGCTGCAGGCCGGCGCAGGCGTCGCGGCCGCGAGCGCGTTGCCCGGCGCAACGCTTCTCGCGCAGGCCCAGGGAGCGTTCGACTGGAAGCGCTACAAGGGCGAGAAGATCGAGATCCTGCTCGTCAAGAGCCCGCGCGGAGACCTGCTGACCAAGTACCACAAGGAATTCGAGGACCTCACCGGCATCGAGGTCGGCTCCGAAATGGTGCCCGAGCAGCAGCAGCGGCAGAAGGCGGTCATCGAGTTCAACTCGGGCAATCCGAGCTTCGACGTGATCGCGCTCTCCTATCACGTGCAGAAGCGCCAGTTCGCGAAGAACAACTGGCTCATCGATCTCCGGCCGTACATCAACGACAAGTCAATGGCGGCGCCCGACCTCGATTTCGCCGACTTCGCGAAGGGCGGCCTCAACTACGCGGTCGAGCCCGATGGCCGGGTCATGAGCCTGCCCTTCAACCTAGATCCCTGGGTCGTGTACTGGAACAAGGAGCTGTTCGCGGCGAAGGGCGTGGCGTATCCGAAAAGCTTCCCGGAGATGGTCGACGCCGCCGCGAGGCTCAACGATCCCGGCAAGGGCGTGGCGGGCTTCGTTGGCCGGGGGCTCAAGAACGCGAACGTGCCGGTGTGGACGAGCTTCCTCCTGGGCTACGGCGGCACGTTCATGGATGCCAAGGGCAGGCTCCTCACCGATTCGCCCGAGGCGGTCGAAGCGGCGAAGATGTACCAGACGCTGCTCGCCAGGAGCGGTCCGCAGGGTGTGGCGGGCTTCAACTGGAACGAGGCGCAGAGCCTGTTCCTGCAAGGCAAGGCGGCGATGTGGCTCGACGGCATCGGCTTCGCGTCGCCGCTGGAGGACCCGACCAAGTCGCGCATCGTCGGCAAGGTCGGCTACGGCGTGATGCCTCCGGGTCCGAAGGCGCAGGTCTCGGCGCTGTTCGGTGACGGCGAAGGCATCTCGGCCTACAGCAAGAAGAAGGGACCGGCGTGGTTCTACCTGCAGTGGGCGTCGAACAAGGCCAACCAGACCCGCATGCTGCAGGCGGCCGCCGGTGCGCCGGTGCGCAACTCGGCCTATGCCGCCGCGCAGGCCTCGAGCGATTTCAAGGCACCGAAGGAATGGGTCGAGTGCATGCTCAAGTCGGCGGCGATCGCGCAGCCCGGTTTGCCGGTAATCGCGCCCGTCACCGAGTTCCGAGACGTCTTCGGGGTGGCGCTCACCAACATGATCAACGGGGCCGATCCCGCGACCGAGCTCAAGCGCGCCACCGCGGAGTTCCAGCCCGTGCTCGACAAGAGCGAGAAGGCCTGAAGAGCCGGCGTGACTTCGGCCGCAATCGCCGCCGCGCGCCCGGGCTTCCTCGCCCGTCGCCGCCGCAGCTATCGCCTGTTCGCGCTGCCCGCGCTGATCGTCGTCGGCGCGGTGATCGTCTTTCCGTGGCTGTTCACGGTCTGGATGAGCGCCTTCGACTGGACGATCGGCTCCGCGGCGCACTTCGTGGGGCTGGACAACTACCTCGCGCTCGTCACCAACCAGCGCTTTCTCGAGGCGATCGTCCACACGTTCTACTTCACCGCGCTCGCGGTGGTCGTGCCCCTCGTGCTGGGCCTGGCCGCGGCGCTGATCTTCCATCGGCGGTTCGCGTTCCGCGGCGTCCTGCGCGGGATCTTCACCATGCCGATGATGGCCACGCCGGTCGCCGTGGCGCTCGTCTGGACGATGATGTTCCACCCGCAGCAGGGCGTCCTCAACTACCTGCTCTCGCTCGTGGGCCTGCCGCCTTCGCTGTGGGTGTATTCCCCGACATGGGTGATCCCGAGCCTCGTGCTGGTCGAGATCTGGCACTGGACGCCGCTGGTCATGCTGATCGTGCTGGGCGGCCTCGCGGCGCTGCCCACCGAGCCCTACGAGTCGGCGCGCATCGACGGCGCCTCCGAATGGCAGCTCTTCCGCTACATCACCCTGCCGCTGATCGCGCCCTTCCTGGTCGTTGCCGCGGTGATCCGCACCATCGACGCCGTCAAGGCCTTCGATACGATATACGTGATCAGCCAGGGCGGACCCGGCACGGCGTCGGAGACGATCAACCTCTACCTCTACCTGCAAGCCTTCGCTTTCTACAACATCGGCAACGCCTCGGCCGTGGTCGTCGTCTTCTTCGCGATCATCCTGGCGCTGGCGCTCCTGCTCCTCTACGTGCGGCAGCGGGCCAAATGGACCTGACCGCGACGCTGCCGCTGCCGGCGGCGAGGCGCGCGCGGTTGAGACGCGGCTGGCGCAAGGCGGCGTTCGGCTTCTCCGTCGCCGTCATCGTCTCGCCGGCGATCCTGGTCTTCCTCTGGATGCTTTCGCTGTCCGTCAAGACCGAGGTCGACAACACGGCCTACCCGCCGGTGTTCGTTCCCGCCCATCCGACGCTCGGCAACTTCGTCCAGGTGTTCACCGAGAACTCGATGGGGCTGTACTTCTGGAACAGCATCGTGGTGTCCGGACTCGCGACGCTGGTCGCGCTCGCGGTCGGCATCCCCGCCGGCTATGGGATCGCCCGCGCCCAGGCGCACAAGATCACCGTGCTCATCCTCATCGCGCGCATGACGCCGGCGCTGTCGTACCTGATTCCGCTGTTCACGGTGTTCCAGTTCCTCGGGCTCAACAACACGCTCACCTCGCTCGTGATCACCCATCTGGTCATCACCGTGCCCATCGTCGTCTACGTGATGGCCGGGCACTTCGAGACACTTCCCCGGGAGCTCGAAGAGGCTGCGCTGATCGACGGCGGCAGCGTCTGGACGAGCTTCCGCCACGTCGCGCTGCCGCTGGCGCGGCCGGGCATCGTGGTCGGAACGATCCTCGCCTTCATCTTCTCCTGGAACAACTTCGTCTTCGGCGCGGTGCTCGCCGGACGCGCGACGCGCACGCTTCCCGCCGCGGTGTACAACGTGCTCACCTTCGAGCAGCTCGCCTGGGGACCGCTCGCCGCAGCCGCGCTGGTAGTCACTGTGCCCGTGCTGCTGCTCACCATCGTCATCCAGAAGGAAATCGTCGTGGGGCTCACCCACGGCGGTGTCAAAGCCTAGAGGTCCCGATGCTCAAAGGTATCCACCCGCTGTTGCACGCCGACCTGCTCCACGCGCTCGCCGCGATGGGCCACGGCGACGAAATCGCGATCGTCGACGCCAACTTTCCGGCGGCCAGCGTGGGCCGGCGACTGCTGCAGCTCGCCGGAGCGTCGTCCTCCGAAGCGCTCGACGCGGTGCTGAGCGTTTTCCCGCTCGACGCCGTGGCCGTGCCTGCCGCCTTCACCATGGAGGTCATCGACGACCCCGGGGCGCTGCCGGAGCCGGTGCGCGAATTCGCCGCGGCGTTCACCAGGCACGGTCTCGCCGACGCCGAGATCGGGCATCTGCCGCGCGCCGCGTTCTACGAACGGGCGCGCAGCGCCTTCGCCGTCGTGCGCAGCGGCGAACTGCGGCCCTACGGCAACATCCTGCTCGTCAAGGGCGTGGTCAACGCCTAGCCGTCCGAGGCATGGTCGTCGTCTTCGGATCCATCAACGTCGACTTCATCACCCGCGTCGCCCGCTTTCCCCGTCCCGGCGAGACCATCGTCGCCGAATCGTTCGCGATGCACGCGGGCGGCAAGGGCGCCAACCAGGCGCTCGCCGCGGCCCGCGCCGGCGCCGCGGTCGCGCTCTATGGAGCGGTCGGTCGCGATCCCTTCGCCGACGCGGCTCTCGCGCTGCTCGCGGCCGCCGGAGTGGGTCTCGACGGCGTCGCGAAGCTTTCGGACGCCACGGGCAGCGCCACGATCCTGGTCGACGCGCTCGCCGAGAACTGCATCGCGATCGCTGCCGGCGCCAACGAGCGCGCCGACCCCGAGGCCGTGCCCGACGCTGTGCTCGGGCCCGCGACGACGCTCGTCCTGCAGCACGAGGTTCCGGCTGATGCCAACGCGGCAATCGCTGAGCGTGCAAGGGATCGCGGCGCGCGCATCGTGCTCAACGCGGCGCCGGCGCGGCCGGTGCCCGCCGATCTTCTCCGCAGGATCGACCTGCTGGTTGTCAACGAGACCGAGGCCGCCGCGCTCGCGCCCGCGCGGGGCTGGCCGGGCGAGCCGGCGGCGTTTGCGCGCGCTGCGGCGGCCGTGTTCCCGCGCCTCACGGCCGTCGTCACGCGGGGACGCGCGGGTGCGATCGCCTGCAGCGGCGCCGAGTGCCTGAGCGCGATGCCGCCGCTCGTTGACGTCGTCGACACGACCGGTGCGGGCGACGCTTTCGTCGGCGTGCTTGCGGCGAAGCTCGACGCCGGGTCGGATCTGCGCGAAGCCCTCGCGCACGCGGTCGCCGCGGGCACGCTCGCGTGCGCGAGCCGCGGCGCGCAGCCCTCGCTGCCCGATCGCGCGGCGATCGACACGCTGTTACCCCTTGTTACAACGGCAGCCGCGTGACGCTGCTACACTTATGCCGTTGGCATTGGAAGGCTCCGCTCATGCTCAAGCGTCTCTTCGTAGCTTTGCTCTTCGCCGGCTGCGCGCTCCCGGCGTTTGCCACCGACTATTCCGACATGTGGTACGTCCCGGCCGAGAGCGGCTGGGGCGTGAATTTCACCCAGAACGCCGACATTCTTTTCATGACGTTCTTCGTGTACGACCAGGGCGGCAAGCCCACCTGGTACGTGGCGATCACCTCCGCGGACGCGAACGGCAATTTCTCGGGGACGCTCTACTCCACGGTCGGGACCTACTTCGGCTCGCCCTGGAATCCATCGGCCTGGGCACCCACCGCTGCGGGCACGGCGTCGTTCACTCCTGTCAATGCGGCGCAAGGCTCGCTGACCTACACGCTGAACAACGGGCCGACCGTGACCAAGTCCATCGTGCGCCAGACGCTGGTGACGGTCGACCTCACCGGGAACTACACCGGCGGCCAGGCCGGCGGATACTCCGGCTGCAGCGACCCCAGCAACGATTTCCTCTACAAGGATACCTTCGACCTGCAGGTGCAGCAGACAGGCTCCAGCGTCTCGTTCGGATTCAGCTACAACGGCCTCGGCGAGAGCTGCACGCTGTCGGGGACGCTGGTGCAGACCGGCCAGCTCTACAGCATCACCAGCGGGACCTACCAGTGCCAGGACGGGCTCAGCACCAGCGTGAACCTGTTCGAGATCAAGAAGACATCGCTCGGGATCGAAGGCCGGTTCAGCGCGCCGGTCGGCGGCAATTGCCAGGAGGACGCGAGCTTCTCGGCGGTGGACCTGCAGTAGCGAGCGGCGTTCAGGCTCGCCGGCAGTCGCGCTGCCGGACGCATTCGAAGAGGCACACGGCCGCCGCCGCCGCGGCGTTGAGCGATTCGAAGCGTCCCGGCATGGGAATCGCTACCGTCGCGCTCGCCGCCGCGCGCAGCTCCTCGGAGACGCCTGCGCCCTCGTTACCGATGGCGATCGCCACCGCGCCGGTCAGATCCGCGTCGTAGAGCGATTCGCCGGCCGCGCCCGCGGTCGCGATCACCCGGCCGCGATAGGCGCGCGCCCAGGCGGCGAGGTCCACGTCCTCGTGAATGTCCAGGTGAAAGTGCGCGCCCTGGGCCGCGCGGAGGACCTTGGGCGACCACGCGAAGGCGCAGCCCGGTGCGAGGAAGACCTGCGCCACGCCGGCGGCCGCGGCGCTGCGCAGGCTCGAGCCGACGTTTCCCGGATCCTGGACGTCGTCCAGCAGAAGGCAGAAGTCCGCCGCTGTCGAGGCCCGCGGCCGCGGCGTCGGCACGACCGCGAGCACCCCCGCCGCGCCGGGCACGGAGCCGAGGCTCGCCCAGGCCGCGCTGCCGACGATCAGCGTGCGCGAAGGCGCAGCGTCGGAGAGAAGCGAGCGAACGGCGGGTCGCTCCCGCGCGGTCTCGGCGACGATCAACGTTTCCGGCGGACCGATGCGGCGCCGGTAGGCGGCCACGAGATGCTCGCCTTCGAGCACGCAGCGCTGCGCCTTGCGGCGCTCGCGCGAGGAGGCGATCAGCTGCGCCGCCTCGCGCAGCCGGGGATTGTCGCGCGAGGTGATGCGCGGCATCGACGCTGCGTCAGTCGCGCGGCGGCGACGGTCCGGGGCTCTGCGTCCCCGTGGCGCCCGTCGAGCGCGGCTTCGCAGCGGGGGCGCCCGGTGCGCGGGACGACGAGCCGGGAGCCGCGTCCGGCGCCAGCTGGAAGAAGATCTCGTCCTGCCGGATCATCCCGAGCTCCGATCGCGCGCGCTCCTCGATCGCCTCGACACCTTGCTTCAAGTCGCGCACGTCGGCGTCCAGCGCCTCGTTGCGGGCCTTGAGCCCGGCGTTGGTCTCGCGCTGCGCCGCGACCTGGGCGCCGAGCTCCCGCACGCTGAACCATCCCCCCTTGCCGAGCCACACCGGATACTGCAGCGCGGCGATGAGCAGCAGGAAGACGAGGGCGAGCCAGCGCATCGTCAACCCTACCTGAGCTGGTGGAAGGCGGCGCGGCCGCTGTACTGCGCCACGTCGCCCAGGTCTTCTTCGATGCGCAGGAGCTGGTTGTATTTCGCGATCCGGTCCGAGCGCGACAGCGAGCCGGTCTTGATCTGGCCAGCGTTCGTGCCCACTGCGATGTCGGCGATCAGGCTGTCCTCGGTCTCGCCTGAGCGATGCGAGATGACCGTCGTGTAGCCCGCGCGCATCGCCATGCCGACGGCGGCGAACGTCTCGGTGAGCGTCCCGATCTGGTTCACCTTGACGAGGATCGAGTTGGCGACGCCCCTGGCGATCCCCTGCCGGAGGATCTTCGGGTTGGTGACGAAGATGTCGTCGCCGACGAGCTGAAGCTTGCGGCCCAGCCGGTCGGTGAGCAGCTTCCAGCCGTCCCAGTCGTCCTCGGCCATGCCGTCCTCGATGGAGATGATCGGATACTTGTCGGCCCACGCGGCCAGGTAGTCGACCATCTGCGAGCGGGTGAGCTTCGCGCCCTCGCCTTCGAGCTCGTAGACGCCCTCGCGGTAGTACTCGGAGGCGGCGCAGTCGATCGCAAGCGCGACGTCGGTCCCGGCGGTGTACCCGGCCTTGTCGATCGCCTCCAGAAGAAGCCGCAACGCGGCTTCGTTGCTCTCGAGGTTTGGTGCGAATCCGCCTTCGTCGCCCACGGTGGTCGCCATCCCCTTGACGTCGATCAGCTTCTTCAGCGCCTGGAAGATTTCCGCGCCGTAGCGCAGCGCTTCCCGGAACGTCGGAGCGCCGATCGGCACGAGCATGAACTCCTGCATGTCGATCGAGTTGTTGGCATGCGCACCGCCGTTGATGACGTTCATGAGCGGCACCGGCAGCGCCATCTCGGCCGCGCCGCCGAGATAGCGGTACAGCGGCAGCGTGGACTCCTCCGCGGCCGCCTTGGCGACCGCGCAGGACACCGCGAGAATCGCGTTCGCGCCGAGGCGAGCCTTGTTCTCGGTCCCGTCGAGCTCGATCAGCGTGCGGTCGACGAACGCCTGCTCCGAGGCATCGAGGCCGATGATCGCTTCGCAGATCTCGGTGTTCACGTGCTCGACCGCCTTCTGCACGCCCTTGCCGCCGTAGCGCGCCGGGTCGCCGTCGCGCAGCTCGATCGCCTCCTTCGAGCCCGTGGACGCGCCCGAGGGCACGGCGGCCCGCCCGCTCGTGCCGGACTCGAGCACCACGTCGGCTTCGATCGTGGGATTGCCGCGTGAGTCGAGAATCTCGCGGGCGATGACGTCGACGATGGCGCTCATGCTCGTTGTGCTCCCCTTGGTTGGGCGGCGCCCGCCGCCATCAGCTCTTGTTCGGGAAACCCCGCGCGCTTCACCGCCGCGTCGATCTCGACGAGCGTCCCGAGGAGCTCGCGCACGCGGTGGAGCGGCCAGGCATTGGGGCCGTCCGAGGGTGCCCGCGCCGGATCCGGATGCGTTTCCATGAAGATGCCGGCGACGCCCGACGCGACGGCGGCGCGGGCCAGCACCGGCACGAACTCGCGCTGGCCTCCGCTCGACGTTCCCTGCCCTCCCGGCAGCTGGACCGAGTGCGTCGCGTCGAATACGACCGGGCAGCCCGTCGCCCTCATGATCGCGAGCGAGCGCATGTCGGAGACGAGGTTGTGATAGCCGAACGACGCCCCGCGCTCGCAGACGAGAATGTTGTCGGCGCCGCTCGCTTGCCGCGCCTTGGCCACGACGTTGACCATGTCCTCCGGCGCGAGAAACTGCCCCTTCTTGATGTTCACCGGCTTCCCGGCCGAGGCGACGGCGCGGATGAAGTCGGTCTGGCGGCAGAGAAACGCCGGCGTCTGCAGCACGTCGACGACCGCGGCTGCGGCCGCGACCTCGTCCTCGGTGTGCACGTCGGTCAGCACCGGCACGCCGACCTGGCGCCTGACCTCCGAGAGTATGCGCAGTCCCTCGTCGATCCCGAGGCCGCGGAACGATTGCGACGAGCTGCGGTTGGCCTTGTCGTACGAAGACTTGAAGATGAGCGGCACGCCTAGCGCGGCGCAAGTCTCCTTGAGACTGCCGGCGACGTCGACCTGCAGGCGCTCGGATTCGACCACGCAGGGGCCGGCAATGAGGAAGAGAGGCCGGTCCAGCCCGGCCTCGAATCCGCACAGCTCCATCGCTGCCGCCCGGTCAGGCGACGAGCTGCGGCCGGGCGCGCGCCGGCTCGTCGCGCGCTTCGCGTGCGTGCGCAAGCGCCGCGTCGATGTAGGCGATGAACAGCGGATGACCGCGTCGCGGGTTCGACGTGAATTCGGGGTGGTACTGGCAGCCGAAGAACCACGGGTGATCGGCGAGCTCGATCATCTCGCACAGATCGCCTGCGAGCGCGCTCTTCGCCCAGGCACCGACCCCCAGGCCGGCGGCCTCCAGCCTCGGCAGGTAGTGGTTGTTGACCTCGTAGCGATGACGATGGCGCTCGGCCACGCTCGTCGAGCCGTAGATGCGATGCGCGAGCGAGCCCGGGACCACCTCGCAGGGCTGCGCGCCGAGGCGCATCGTGCCGCCGAGATTGGATTGAGCGCTGCGCCGCTCGACTGTGCCGTCGCGGTTCTGCCACTCGGTCACGAGCGCGACCACCGGATGCGGCGTATCGGGGTCGAACTCCGTGCTGTTGGCGCCGGCCAGCCCTGCCTTGTGCCGGGCATACTCGATCACCGCGAGTTGCATGCCGAGGCAGATGCCGAGATAGGGGATGCCGTTCTCGCGCGCGTAGCGGATCGCCGCGATCTTGCCTTCGACGCCGCGCTTGCCGAAGCCTCCGGGAACGAGGATCGCATCCATGCGCTCGAGCGCGCCGACGCCGTCGCGCTCGACCGCCTCCGAGTCGACGTAGTGGATCCGCACGCGGCTGCGCGTATGGATGCCGGCATGGATCAGCGCCTCGGAAAGCGACTTGTAGGATTCGGTGAGGTCGACGTACTTGCCGACCATCGCCACGTGGACTTCGTGCTCGGGATGCACGAGAGCGTCGACCAGCTTGTGCCAGACGGTCAGGTCGGCGGGCCTGGGGCTCAGGCTCAGCTTCCGGCAGACGATCTCGTCGAGCCCTTCGGCGTGCAGCGCTGCCGGGATCTTGTAGATCGAGTCGGTGTCGAGCGCCGGGATGACCGCCTCGGGGGTGACGTTGGTGAAGAGCGCGATCTTGCGCCGGTCGCCGTCGGGCAGCGGCCGGTCGGCGCGGCACATGACTATGTCGGGCTGGATGCCGATCTCCCGCAGTTCCTTCACCGAGTGCTGCGTCGGCTTGGTCTTCATCTCCCCGGCCGTGGCGATGAACGGCACGAGCGTCAGGTGGATGTAGCAGACGTTGTCGCGCCCCATCGTTATGCCCATCTGGCGGATCGCCTCGAGAAACGGCAGCGATTCGATGTCGCCGACGGTGCCGCCGACTTCTACCACCGCGACCTCCGCCTCGGCTCCGTTGGTTGCGGCGCCGGCAACGATCCAGCTCTTGATCTCGTCGGTGATGTGCGGGATCACCTGCACCGTGCCGCCGAGGTAGTCGCCTCGCCGCTCCTTGCGGATCACGCTCTCGTAGATCTGGCCCGTGGTGAAGTTGTTGCGCCGGGCCATCTTCACGTCGACGAAGCGCTCGTAGTGCCCGAGGTCGAGGTCGGTCTCGGCGCCGTCCTCGGTCACGAACACCTCGCCGTGCTGGAACGGGCTCATCGTTCCAGGATCGACGTTGATGTACGGGTCGAGCTTGAGATTGGTGACTCGGATGCCGCGGGAGGCGAGGATGGCGGCGAGCGAGGCGGCGGCGATGCCCTTCCCCAGCGAGGAGACGACGCCACCCGTTACAAACACGAACTTGGTCATGGGCGACAAGTTCTGGAAATTCTCAGTTTACTGGAAGTCACCTCGCTTCACAAACGCTGTTTCACGCCGTGGAACAAGTCATGCGAGCGCACGCCGCAGGCGCTCGCGAGCGCGCTCGCGTCCCAGCAGTGCGAGCACCGCATCGATCGCGGGCGTCTGCGGCGTACCGGTGACGATCGTGCGCACCGCCATCATGATCTGTGGTGGCTTGAGCTGGTGCTGCGCCGCGGCTGCCTTGATCGCCGCGCCGATCGCCTCGCGCGTCCAGTCGATGCCTTCGAAAGCCGCGACGAGGTCCGCCAGCCCCGGACGGATCCGGGCGTCGACTTCCCTGGCTGCCTTTTCCTGCACCGCCTTCATGTCGGCCGTCTCGCCGTAGAAGTACTCGGCTTCCTTCGCCATCTTCACGAGCGTCGGCGAGCGATCGCGCAGCAGCGCAGCCACCCGGGGAAGCGGCGGCCCGCTCCACAGGTCGAGCGCGGGCGTTCTCTCCAGGAACGGCTGCAGACGCTCGGCCAGCACTTCCTCGGGGAGCCGCTTGAGGTGCTCGTGGTTGACCCAGTGCAGCTTGTCGATATCGAAGCGCGCCGGCGACGGGTGGACGTGCGCGATGTCGAACCATGCGACCAGCTGCTCCTGGCTGAAGATTTCGTCGTCGCCGTGTGCCCAGCCCAGCCGCGCGAGGAAGTTGACCATCGCCTCCGGCAGGAAGCCTTCCCTCTCGTATTCGATCACGCTGACCGCGCCGTGGCGCTTCGACAGCTTGCTGCCGTCGGCACCGAGCACGGTCGGCAGGTGCCCGAACATCGGCGGCTCCGCGCCGAGCGCGCGGAAGATGTTGATCTGCCGCGGCGTGTTGTTGACATGATCGTCGCCTCGAATGACGTGCGTGATGCTCATGTCGAGATCGTCGACCACGACGCCGAAGTTGTAGGTCGGAACGCCGTCGCGGCGCACGATCACCAGATCGTCGAGCTCGGCGTTCGCGATCTCGATCGGGCCCTTGACCTGGTCGTCCCAGGCGACGCTGCCCTCGAGCGGATTCTTGAAGCGGAACACGGGCTCGGCGCCGGGGGGCGGCTTCTGCCCCGGCCGCAGGTTCTCGGGACGCCAGCGGCCGTCGTAGCGCGGCTTCTCGCCCCGGGCGAGCTGGGCGGCGCGCAGCTGCTCGAGCTCCGCCGGCGTCATGTAGCAGGGATAGGCCAGGCCTTGCCGTAGCAGCTCGTCCAGAACCTGCCGGTAGCGATCCAGGCGCTGCATCTGGAAGTACGGGCCCTCGTCGTAGTCGAGACCCAGCCACTTCATGCCTTCGAGAATCGCGTCGATCGCCTCCGCCGTGGAGCGTTCCCGGTCGGTGTCCTCGATGCGAAGAACGAACTCTCCCGCGTGGTGGCGGGCGAAGGCCCAGGCGAAGAGCGCGGTGCGCGCGCCTCCGAGATGCAGGTACCCGGTGGGGCTGGGCGCAAAGCGGGTGCGTACGGTCGGCACGGCGCGACGCGGATGTGGGCGCGAGGAAAGCGGTGATTGTACCGAAGCCCGTGCGAGCGCCGCCGCGCGCGAGCGCGGGCCAGCGTCAGAGCGCGCCGGGCTGCCAGCGCAAATCGAGCGTCGTCGGCATCGCCGGATTCGGTGGCTCCACGGCGAGCTGCATGGGTCCCGGCGTGTGGCCCTGCGCCCAGAATCGCGCGACTCGACGGGCTTCCGCCTCGTTCGCGTTGACCGGGAAGGTCTCGTAGTTGCGCCCGCCCGGATGTGCGACGTGGTAGGTGCAGCCGCCGAGCGAACGCCCCGACCATTTGTCGACCACGTCGAAGGTGAGCGGCGCCTGCACGCCGATCGTCGGATGCAGCGCCGACGGCGGGCTCCAGGCGCGGAAGCGCACGCCGGCGACGTATTCGCCGGGGACGCCGGTCGGCGCGAGGGGGAGCGCCCGGCCGTTGCACGAAATCGCGTGCCGACCCGGCGTGGCGCCGTCGACCCTCACCTGGAGGCGTTCGACCGAAGAATCGACGAAGCGCGCCGTGCCTCCGCGGCTCACCTCCTCGCCCAGCACGTGCCAGGGCTCGATGGCCTGGCGCAGCTCCACGGTCACGCCCTCGTAGGCAACGGTGCCGTAGCGGGGAAAGCGGAATTCGACGAAGGGATCGAGCCACGCCGCATCGAAGGCGTGGCCGAAGTCGCGCAATTCGGCGACGACGCCGGCGATGTCGGCGGCGACGAAGTGCGGCAACAGCCAGCGGTCGTGCAGCGCGGTGCCCCATCGTACCAGCCGGCCGCGGTACGGCAGCTGCCAGAACCGGGCGACCAGCGCGCGGAGCAGCAGCATCTGCACGGCGCTCATGCGCGGGTGGGGCGGCATCTCGAAGCCGCGGAACTCGAGCAGCCCCAGGCGCCCGGTCGGACCGTCGGGCGAATAGAGCTTGTCGATGGAGAATTCCGCCCGATGCGTATTGCCGGTGAGATCGGTGAGCAGGTTGCGCAGCAGCCGGTCCACCAGCCAGGGGCGCGCGGTGTCTTCGCTCGCCCGATGCTCGCGCTCGAGCTGCTGGAAGGCGATCTCGAGCTCGTAAAGCCGGTCGTCGCGCGCCTCGTCGACGCGCGGCGCCTGGCTGGTCGGGCCGATGAACAGGCCCGAGAACACGTACGACAGCGAGGGGTGGTTCTGCCAGTACGTCACGAGGCTGCGCAGCAGGTCGGGCCGCCGCAGCAGCGGACTGTCGGCAGGCGTCGCGCCGCCGAGCGTGACGTGGTTTCCGCCGCCGGTTCCCGTGTGCCGGCCGTCGAGCATGAATTTCTCGGTGCCGAGCCGCGCTCCCCGCGCCTCCGCGTAGAGCGTCTGCGTCGTGTCGACGAGCTCGCGCCACGAGCTCGCCGGGTGGATGTTGACCTCGATGACCCCCGGATCGGGCGTCACGCTCAGCGACTTGAGCCGCGCATCGCGCGGCGGGGGATAGCCTTCGATGACGACGGTGGCGCCGAGCTCGCGCACGGCGTCTTCGACGGCCGCGAGCAGCGCAGCGTAGTCGTCGAGACGCACCAGCGGCGGCATGAACGCGTGGAGGTGCCCCGAGCGAACCTGGATCGTGAGCGCGGTCTTCACTACCTCGCGCGGCTTCGCGCCTCGCGCCCGCGCGGCGCGCCGGCGGCGCAGCTCCTCGCGACGTGGGAGTGCCTCCGAAGGCGCGAAGGGATCGAGCGGCGGCTCGACGTCGGCTTCCTCCGGCAGCACGTCCGGAAGCGACTGGAGCGGCAACCGCAGGCCGAGCGGCGAATCGCCGGCGATCGCGTACAGGCGCTCGCGGCGGAGCGGCCAAGGGCTCGATTCCCAGACCCGCGCCAGGGCGCCTCGGTGCTCGTCGGCCGCCTTGAGCGGAAGGACGTAGCCGCAGGGCTGCTCCGGGCCCGCGAGCAGCAGACGGGCGAGGCGCGCACGCTCGTCGGCATCGGCCAAGTTCGCCTTCAGCGGATCGGCGTTCACGGGCAGCGCCGCCTCGGCTGCGAGAAGCCGCGGCACGTCCTCGTAGGCCGTGAGCACCATCGAGGCGGGCAAGCCCAGCGACTGCGCGAGCCGCCGCGCCAGCGCCGCGGCGTCGTCGACGGTGCGGGTCCCCGCGCTGCGGGTGTCAGCGAACAGCCGCTCGTCGCTCCACAGCGGCTCGCCGTCGCCGCGCCAGTACGCGGAGAGCGACCATCGCGGCAGCGGCTCGCCCGGATACCACTTGCCCTCCCCCTGGTGCAGGAGGCCGTTGTTCGCGAAATGCGGCTTGAGGCGATGGAGGAGCGTCTCGGCGAGCGCGCGCTTGGCCGGACCCAGCGCGGTGTAGTTCCACTCCGCGCCGTCCATGTCGTCGACGGAGACGAAGGTCGGCTCGCCGCCCTGGGTGAGTCGGACGTCGTGCGCAGCGAGATCGGCGTCGATGCGCTCGCCCAGCGCATCGATCGCCGCCCACTGCGCATCGCTGTAGGGCCGGGTGACGCGGGGATCCTCGCGGAAGCGCGTGACGTGCATCGCGAAGCGGAAGTCGACCTCGCACACGTCGGTGAAGCCGATGACCGGCGCGGCGTTGCCTGGATCCGCCGTGCAGGCGAGCGGGAGGTGGCCTTCGCCCGCGAGCAGGCCCGAGGTCGGATCGAGCCCGATCCAGCCGGCGCCCGGAAGATAGGCTTCGGCCCAGGCGTGCAGATCCGTGAAGTCGCGCTCCGGCCCTGCCGGCCCATCGATCGGGCGCTCGTCCGCGGCGAGCTGGATCAGGTAGCCCGACGCGAACCGGGCGGCGAGGCCCAGACTGCGCAGGATCTGCACCAGCAGCCAGGCCGAGTCGCGACACGAGCCGCAGGCGCGCTCGAGCGTCTGCTCCAGCTCCTGCACCCCCGCCTCCATGCGCACCAGGTAGCGGATCTCACGCTGCAGCCGCTGGTTGAGACGCACCAGCATGTCCACGGTGCTCTCGCCCGGGGTCAGCGTGGCGCGGAAGGCTTCGAGCCAGGCGGCGAGGCGCGGGCCCGCCGCAGCCGTTTCCAGGAACGGAGCGAGCTCCTTGGCGAGCGCCGGCGAATAGTCGAAGGGAAAGGTCTCCGCCGCGCGATCGACGAAGAAATCGAACGGGTTGATCACCGTCATCTCGGCGACGAGATCGACGAGTACCTCCAGCTTGTCCGTGCGCTCGGGAAACGTCAGGCGCGCGACCCAGTTGCCGTACGGATCCTGCTGCCAGTTGAGGAAGTGGCGGGCCGGCTCGACCGCGAGCGAATAGCTCGCGACCGGCGTCCGGCAATGCGGCGCGGGCCGCAGGCGGATCTCGTGCGGACCCACGTTGACGAGCCGGTCGAACTGGTAGGTCGTGCGATGCTGAAGAGCAATCCGGATGGCCATTAAAGCGCGGGCGAAGTCTCACCAGTCGGGATTCGGAAGCTGCGCGAACACCCGCCGCAGGCCCTCGCCCCATTGCGTGTGGATCATCTGGAAATACGGATCGGACTCCTCTATCCGGCGCTGAAGCCGGATCCTCAGGCTGTCCGTCTCATAGATCACCAGGTCGATCGGCAGTCCCACCGATATGTTGGAGCGCATGGTCGAATCGAACGAGACGATCGTGCACTTGGTGGCCTCGAGCAGCCCCGTGGCCCTGGTGATCACGCGGTCGATCACCGGCTTGCCGTACTTGCTTTCGCCGATCTGGAAGTAGCAGGTGTCCGGGGTCGTCTCGATGAAGTTGCCCTCGCTGTAGACCTCGAACAGCCGCGGCGCCTCGCCGCCGAGCTGTCCGCCGACGATGAAGTTGGCGTGCGAATCGATGTTGTTCTGCTGCAGGTACGGGCCTTCGCGGGACTTCACCTCGCGCAGCGCGTCGCCGACCAGCCGCGCGACGTCGAACATCGAGGCCGCATTCCACAGGTGCGTGCCCGCGTCGCTGGACGCTCGCTGCTCCAGAATGCTGAGCGCGTTCTGCGTGATCGAGAGGTTGCCGGAGGCAAGGGTCACGATGACGCGCTGGCCGTCGCGCACGAACACGCGCATCTTGGAGAACCGGCCGATCTGGTCGACGCCCGCGTTGGTGCGGGAATCGGACGCGAAGATCAGGCCGGCGTCCAGCGACATGGCGACGCAATAGGTCATCGGCGGCAGCTCGGGTTGCGGGCGTCGCGCGATTCTACCGGATCGGAAGGCTCACCTCGTGCGGAGGGACGAGGAACGACCGGTTGATCCCGTCGCCGAGGCCCGAGATCCGCTCGAGGAACTCCATGAGGTACTCGTGCAGGCCGAACTTGATGACGTCGTCGGTGCGTCCGTAGTGCAGGCGCGCGTGCAGGTCGCCCGACGCCCGCTCGAGCTCGCGGCTGTTCTCGTCGCACAGCAGCTCGAGCGTCTCGTGGATGAAGTTCATGCACGAGTGCAGCGAGCGCGGCATGTCGTCGCGCAGGATGAGGAGCTCGGCGACGCGCCGCGGCGTGATCACGTCACTGTAGATCTTGCGGTACGACTCGAACCCGGACACCGAGCGCAGCAGCGCGCTCCACTGGTAGTAGTCGACGGCGCCGCCGACGTCCGCCGCGGACGGCAGCAGCGTGTGGTATTTCACGTCGAGGATGCGGGCGGTGTTGTCCGCGCGCTCGATGTGGGTGCCGAGCCGGATGAAGTGGTAGGCCTCATCGCGCAGCATCGTGCCGAAGGTCACACCGCGGAACAGGTGCGAGCGCATCTTGACCCATTCGAGGAACGCGGAGACTCCCGTCGACTGGATGCGCTCGTAGTCGAAGTCGCGCATTTCCAGCCACGCCGAGTTCAGGTCTTCGTACATCTCCGAGGTGATTGCGCCGCGCACCGAGCGCGCCGACTCGCGCGCCGCGCGCAGGCAGGCGTAGATCGACGACCGGTTCCCTGCGTCGAGGATCAGGAAGCGCAGCACGCCCTCGGCCGACAGGACCGGAAAGCGCTGGTAGAACGCGGTCGCCAGGC
>Ga0335077_10000091_pt1 | contig 89062 bp, 71 predicted proteins | sample Lox_Sample_31_FD_207151 | JGI IMG/M metagenome (GOLD analysis project Ga0335077, IMG submission 207151) | Soil microbial communities from Loxahatchee National Wildlife Refuge, Florida, United States - Lox_Sample_3.1 | ecosystem: Environmental > Terrestrial > Soil > Wetlands | place: USA... | reverse complement strand
CTGATCGGTCCCGTAGTGGTCACACGCAGCGTCACCATCGACGGGCAACTCGCCCTTCGGGCTGGTGACAGCGCCTGACCCTTTGCCACCTCCAACGCCGTTCCCGCCCACGCTCGCTCGTCGATGCACACGACCGCCCGGCAGAGGAGCGGCCACTGGACGTTGTCCCGGTCGTAGTAGTCGGACGCCTGCGACGGGCTCGGGTGCGTGATGCGGTTCACCGCGTCGCGCGCGGCCCCGCCCGCGAGGCAGAGGTTCCGGAACGTCGCCCGCGTCTCGTAAGGTCGCTGGCGGAGAAGGCCGAGGCGGTCGAGGTCGGCGTAGAAAGTTTCCCGCTTCGGGTACGACGTTGGGCGTCAGCCGGTGCGTGGTGATGACGAAGTCGCTCGCGTTCGGTGGCCGGCCTACGAAGCGCTCCCATCCTGCGGCGCGCCAGCTCTCGAGCGCTCGGCGAAGGACGGGGTGGACCGGGACGAGGTACTCGACGCCGGTCTTCGTCTGGTCCTTCTCGGTGCGCGAGCGGGAGTCGAACGCGGTGGTCACCGACAAGGCCCAGAGCGGCGCCCGGCAGGTGTCGATGTCGCCGAAGCGAAGCGTGGCCTCCGAGCTCGGTCGGAGCCCGGAGAGGAACCGCAGAGCGTTGAGCAGCCGGTGGTCCTCCGGGATGCGCTCGTCCGTCGTGAGCAGGACGAGGTCGTCGATGGACCAGGCTCTGAGGCCCCGGCGCCACCGGGGGTCCTTGTCGTGCTTCCTCGGGGTGTGCTTCTTCCACCGTACGCCCAGGCACGGGTCCCGCGGGATACCTCGCATCTCGGCGGCGTCGGCGAACATCACCCGCACGCTGCTCATCACGTTCCTCGTCTGCGCGTCCGATAGGGTGTCAGCGCGACCCCGCCGGCCGAACCCACCACCCGGGAAGGAGGGGAGGGCAAACGGGGCCGCGCGACGTCCGACGGCCTGGCGGTGCAGGCCCTTGGACCCGGCCTACTGCTGTGTCGTCACCTGGGACTCCGGGTATCCCATCATCGTGCCGTCCGTGCCGTATCCGGCCGAGCTCGTGCCGGTCATGCAGGACGACCCCATCATTCCGCCGGCCGTGCAGTCCGCGTAGGCCAGCATGTCGATCTGAGCGGATTCCAGGGCTGTCGTCGGATCAGTGGCATTCACGAAGATCATCGCGTAGGCATTGCCCACGCCGCCCTGGCTTGGGTTCTTCGCGTGCGTGCTCAGCCCGTAGTACTCGGTGCCTCCGGGTGCAAACCCGGAGGGATCGAAGGTGTTCGTGGTCGTCAGGAGAAACGTGGTCACAAGCAGGCCGCTCTGCCCGCCGAGCGTGACCGACGTCGTGGACAACTGGTGAGTCAGGGACACGGTCGTCATGGGGGTGCTCATGCTCATCGCCTCCGTGAGCGACCCGGCCAGGTTGGACACCACCTTGTTCGTGGCGTCGTAGGTGAAGGTCCCGGTGAACACCGAGTTGTTGGGCTGGGTCATCGGCTCATAGAAGGTCTCGACGACGGAATAGAAGGAGAGCGCACCGGTCGTCGTCGCCGCGGAGCTCCCCGACCCGTTACTCGCAGTCACGCTGTAGGTGTAGGCGGTCTTCGCGGTAAGCCCACTCACCGTGATGGGCGAGGACGTTCCGGTTGCGGTGATCCCGCCAGGGTTTGCGGTCACGGTGTAGCCCGTGATGGCGCTGCTGCCGCTTGAGGCCGGAGGGTTGAAGCTCACGACGGCGGTACCGGCCGTCGTGCCCGCGGCGACGCTGACATCCGAGGGGGCGCCGGGCGTCGTGTCGCTGCTACTGCTGCAGGCAAACAGCAACATGCTAGCGAACGACGTCGACAGTCTCGTGAAGTTCTTCATGAAGGTTCTCCTGAATGGCGAACTGATGAAAGAAGGGACCAACGCGCACTCCGGCGTAGCTGAGGCAAGGCCGTTGTGCTCCGCAACCGCCACTCTCGCGGTGCCGCGCACGGACCTACCTCCACACGAGTGACGCCGACGAAACGCGGCTACAGGCTTCGCGGAGGCGGTGTCGCGGGCTCTCGGGGCTCCGAACGTTCGCGGTCAGCCGTTGGGAGACCCATTTCTCTCGGCCGCCAGACCCGCGGAAGCGCGCGATCCCCAGGTACGTTATAGAGGTCGACCCCTGCCAGACTCGGCAACGGGCGGTCGCGCCTGGAACAGGTGCCCTCCAGGCACGGTGCCGTGCCCGACCGCGTGGCCCCCGAGAGCACCTTCTGGGCCGCGGCCCTATGGCAGGGGGGAGCGGTCGGATCGAAAGCCTGGGCTAGGAGCGCCGCCCTACGGCAGAGAGCGCACTCGCACTCCTCTCCCGCGCGGTGTCGGCAGTGGCAACGGTGCGGCTCGGCGCGTGCCTGAAGCGCCACGACGCGGGGCACGCCGGAGAGAGACAGGCCGAGCAGTGCAGCGGCAATCCGCGCGACGCTCGTCGTTCGCACGCATCGCAGCACGACTGCACGGTAGGGGCGCGACTTGGGGTTGTCAACGCACTTGTGGAGTTGAGACACGCGCTCCCGAGCGGCGAGAAAGGCCGACGAGGTGGCCCGCGTCCGGCACGAGCAGGGGCCGCCAGCGCATATACCCGGAAGGGGTTTGGCAGGCCTCCCAAGCGTGATGGCGAGCGACAGCTTGTCCCCCGTCAATCTCCAAGCAGGGGGCGCACAGGGGAGGTGGCGCTCCCGACGGGACCCGGCCGCGATCAACGCGCTTCACCGACCGTGTTGTTGGAGAGCCGCCTCCACTCGCTACTGCCTCGTCGTGGCCTGGGAAACCGGATAGCCGCTCATCGTGCCGGCCGTTCCGTACCCTGGGACGGTCGTGCCCGTCATGCAGGACGCCCCCATCATGCCGCCAGGCGTGCAGTCCGCGTACGCCAGCTTGTCGATCTGGGCCTGCACCAGGGCCGCGAGCGGGTCCGCCGAATTCACGAAGATTCTCACGTAGGCATTCCCCGGGTTGGTGCCGGGATAGCCGTAATAGAGCCCCCTTCCCGTGCCCGGCGACCAGCCGTCCGTGCCCCCGTAGACGGGGTCCATGGAGAGGGTGTCGGTCGTATCGAGCAGGAACGTCGTCACGAGGAACCCGCTCGCGCCACCCAGAGTGACCGGCACGATCGAAAGCTGATGGTCGAGCGTGAGCCAGGTCATCGTGTCGTCGGGGTAGGGCGTCGGGCCACCGGTCATGGCCTCGCTCAGCCGGCCACGCAGGTTCGAGACGGCGCCGTTCGTGGAGTCGAGCGTGAACGAACCGACGAAGATCGAGTCATTCGGCTGCGTGTCCGGCTCGTGGAAGGTCGCGACCACATCGTAGCTGGTGACGATGTCCACCGCAGGGGAGGGCGGGCCCGTGCCGATGCCATTCGTGGCAGTGACCGAAAAGGCGTATCCCGTGCAAGACGACGGACAGGTGACGGTGATCGCCGGTGCCGCGCCCGCGGCGCTGATGCCAGGCGGCGTGGAGGAGACCGAGTAGCCCGTGATCGGGCTACCGCCGGCGCTGATGCCGCCGATGCGCACGTCAGCCACATCGGCGGCATCCCCTGCGGTGGCGGACACCCCGGAAGGCGCGCCCGGCGGCGTCGGGATGGGTGGCGCCGAGACGCTCAGGGTCTGGGTCGCTTGAAGAGTGCCGGCGCTCGCCACCACCGTGCAGTCTCCGGTGGACAGCGTCGTAACGAGCCCGGTCAGGCTGTCGACGGAGCAAGCAGATGGTGTCGAGCTCGCGTAGCTGACCGGCCGCCCGTAGCTGTCGACCGCCGTGACCGTGCCCAGGTCGTAGAGGCTCAGGGCCGGAGCCGGAGAGAAGGTGAGAACCTCGAAGAATGCGAAAACGATGTCCTGGGTCACCTGCGGCGCGGGAGCGTAGGTGGAATTGCCGGACTGGTTCGCGGCGATCGTGCAGGAGCCAGACGTCGTCGCGGTCACGAGTCCGCTGTCGCTGTCGACGAGGCATACCGAGGGGGTCGTGCTGCGGTAGCTGACCGGAAGGCCGGAGCTCGCGGTCGCCGACACGGTAGCGGAAGCCTGGTTGGCCGGCGGCGAGGGGGCGGTGGCGAAGGTGATCGTCTGCGGGCGCGCCAGGATGGCGGGGCCCTCGTCGCAACCGTCGAGCGCTGCGATCGCCAGGGCAGCCAAGGCGAGGCGGCGGGTGAGCTTCGTGCCAGGACGCGTGCGCATCGTCGGGTCTTGCCGGGTCAGAAGTGGAGATTGAGGGCGACGTTGAACGAGCGTGCAGGGCCGGGGACGGCGACGCCCCAGGGAATGCCGAACGTGGTCATCGAGGGCCCCTGCCCCACGTAGGCGCCTCCCAGGGGATTGGAGTAGAGCCGGTTGAGGAGGTTGTCGATGCTGCCGTCGACCTGGATGAACTTCCATTGGTAGCTGGTGCGCAGGTTGACGAGGAAGTAGCCGGAGGTCGGGATCTCGTTGCGGACCTGCGAGACGTGAGTCTTGCTCGCGACGGCCTGCGCCTCCGCGGTGGTCTTCCAGGTGCCGAGCTGGTAGGCGAGCGCGAGCGTGCCGTCGAGGGGCATGATGTTGTAGAGGCCGTCGTGCGTGGAGAGGTTCTCTCCCCGGACGTATCCTAGCGCCGCGTTGCCGGTGAGGCTTCCCCAGGAGGCTTCGACGAAGAGCACGCGGGCCGACAGGTCCAGCCCGTAGAGCTGGGCCGTCTGGTTCACGTACTGGAGCAGGACGAAGCTGTCCGTCGCCGTTACGTTCTCGGGGCTGCACTGGCCGAAGTTGCAACGCCTCGCGTCGATGTAGTCGTGGACGTACGTGTAGTAGGCGGTGGCCTTCACGCCCCACGACGTCCGAGCTGTGTCGTGCCAGTCGCCGGTCACGCTGAACGTATGCGCGATCTCGGGCCGAAGGGTGACGAGGCCGATGTAGCCGTTCCCGTCCCCGACCAGGTTGTTCATGAGCGCCGCCATCGGGTTCGTGGACCAGGGATACCTCTGGTAGAGGTTCGGCGAGCGAGACTTGCGCGCATAGCCGCCCTCGTAGGTCTGCGTGGAAGTCGGCGTGTACCGGGCCAGGGCTGCGAAATCCCAGTTGTAGTCGATCTGCTCCCGCTGCAAGGCGTTGAACGCGGCCGCGTCGTCGGCCCAGGTGGGAAGGGCGTTGTACCCCTGGACCGGTCCCGCGTTCGTCATGACTGTGTCGTTGCGGACGCCCACCTGGGTGAGCCAGGCCCGCGTCCAGCGTGCTTCCCACTCGGCGAACGCGTCGGCCCGCAGCCGCTGGCCGAAATCGACGTTCCAGAAAGTGCTCGGGCCCATCAATCCGCCGACGGGCGGCCAGAAGTCGTACAGGGTGTAGTAGAGGAACTCGGCACCCACTCGCAGCAGGTGACTGTCCGACAAGGTCACGTTCGCCTTGAGAAGCCCCGCCCGCGTCTTCGCTTCCGTGTCCATGGGCATGCCGGTCCCGTAGGAATAGCGGTCCGGTCCCATGTTCATCTCGTGCCGGGTGTCTTGGTAGCTCACGCGTGCCTCGAGCTCGCCCCAGGCGAACGTCCCGGTGTAGCGGATCGTGAAGAGCCAGTTGTCGTTGCTGGTCATGTCCATCCGCTGATTCGGGAACCCCTCGAATCCGACCGTCTGCTGGCTAGCCTCCAGCTGGAGGAGCTGCCCCTGTGTCTGGAACGCGAGGCCGAGTGACCGCCTGACCGTGGCGCTGTAGGCCGAGGAGGCGACCACGTCGCCAGGGATGGGTGGGCCGCCTTCGCTGCCAGGAGCAACTGGTTTGAAATTTCCGGCGGCCAGGAAGTTCTCCGACCAGGCTTCTGATTGCCTGAACGTCAGGTTCACCCACTCCCCGGCGATGGTTGCGCCAAGGTTGTAGCCCACAGCGTTCCCGTTGCTGCGATAGAACGATCCGAGGAGTGCAGTACCGAGCAAGGCCTTGTCCGGTGTCGCGAACTCGGGAGGCGCGGACTTCACCTGGATCGATCCGCCGATGCTGTCGCCGCCGACGCTCACCGGAGTAATGCCGGAGAACACCGTGACGCTCTCGACCCTGGTGGGGTCGACATACGAGAGCGGAGAGTTCATGTGGTTGGGGCAGGCCGGCATCAGGTCGGTGCCGTCCACCTGGATACGCAGCCGGTCGTCGGAGAGGCCATGGATGGCCGGCAGGCTGGAGATGCCGCCGGCGCCGTTGAGGCTCACGCCCGGGACGCCCCGAAGGAGGTCGGCGGCGTCTCCTGTCGTGGCCCTCCGGCTCGCGAGGTCGGTCTTGTCGGGTGCGGATGCCCCGAGGGTCGAGTCCGATACGTTGAGCTTGGGCTTGATTACTACCTCCTCGAGCGTGACCTCTCCCCGTGGCGCCTCCTCTTGCGCTGAAGCGTTCAGGGGCATGACGAGGGCGAGAGCGCACGTGAAGGCGCATCTGGGCGCCGTCCCCCAGGGCCGTCGTCCCTGCTCGTGCTGATGCCCCTTGCGCCTCACCAGTCCCTCCAGCCGTACCCGCGGGCGGGTGTGCCAGCCGGTCATGAGTCCGAGCCTTCACGGCCACGTCGAGGGCTCGTCGCGGTCGAATGCCTTCGGGCGGGCAACTCGTGCCCCAGCGCGCAGACGAGCCGTGCGCGGAGGAGAAGCGTTGCTGGCTACACGCCCACTCTCAGTCGCAACGCCGTGGTGCAGCACGATGGCGACTGCATCGCACCTAGGAGGAGCGAATTCGCGGGGCTGTAAGGAATGGCACCGACGCTCTCCACCCTGGGGCTTTGCCGTCGGGCGCGCAAAGGACGACGACGCGCGACGCGCCCGTCGCGCGTCAAGAAGCGCGAGGGGGCGGCGTGGGCGGAGCTCTCAAGATCTCGAACGGTACGCAGGAATCGGTCGGAGCTGCAGAGCCCGCTGGTCGGGGGCGCTGCACCGCGTCGACTTCCGGAAGGACGAACGGCCCGACGCCGGCGACCGCGGCAGCTCGCTCGCCTGGGGACCCGCACGTGCCTCGCACGCATGGCCCCGGGAACGACCTTTCGTCGGATTCGCGCTCGAGGCGAGCGCGGAGGGCAGCCCTGTGGCAAGGCGGCTGTCGATCGGCCTCGTCGAGCCGCGCCTTGAGCGCGGCGCGCCTGCACACGGCACATGTGCAGACTTGATCGGATCCGTGGTGGCACTGGCAGCGATGTTTCTCCGGTGACGGCTGGAGTAGCCCGAACTGGAGGGCGCCAGAGAAAGACAGGCCAACGACCGCCGCCCCGAGGCGGCTCGCAAGGCGCGTGCGGAGTCCCTGCAGCACGGCCACAGGCTAACACTCTGGTTGGAGAGTAGTGTCCGTTTGAGTGGTGTACGAAGCCGGTCGCGAAGTGGAGACCACCACCGAGGAAACCGCCGGACCACGCCATCGAGGCCGAGAGCGCAGATGATGCGTGCCACGATGGGCTCCTGAATCGACGTGATTACGCTCGGTTCGCCGCACCGCTGGACCGGCGAGCGACGTGGACTTCCTCGTCGAGCTGGAGCCAGGTCGTACCCTCCTCGACCTTGTGGCCCTCGGACGAGAGTGGGGAGGGTTGCTCGGCCGCAGAGCCGACGTCGCGACTCCTGGGGCACTGCACCCGCTGCTCGCCGACCGCATTCTCGCTGAGGCCAGGCCGCTGTGAAGGCGCCCCGCCCAAGGTGAGAGTTTTTTTCTGACCGGCGAGGAGGACTCGCGGAAGCCTGTCTTCTTCTCCGCGAGAGCGATCGAGCGCGGCGGCGTTCGAGCACACTCTGCGCGCGGGCGGCAGCCTTGCTGGGGAGTTCCCGAGCTCCGCGGCTCACGAGAGACCTGGCGAGCTCCTCGCCGCCGATGGCGACAGGGCTCAGCGGAGCACCTCCTCCCGGCGAGCGAGTCCCCAGAAGACGCCTTCGAGAATCGGATTGCCGTTGCGGGGTCACCCCAGAACGGGCTCGACGGATGACTCAAAGCGCTGGCTCCTCCCACCGCGACCACGGTCTTGCCGGCTCGGCCCTCCCGCGGCCAGCACGCGCTTGACGATCTCGCCGGCAGCCGCATCAGCTTCGGTGCGACGTCATCGATCGGCCCACCGATCCGTCACATGATCGCGACATCGGCGGGCGGCGGCGGGTGCGACCCGACCGGGGATCCCCAGGGGCGGCGCTCGGCCCCTCTCTTCGGATTGCAACGCTGGCGGCGCATCCGCGCACGGTATCGCCACGCGGCCCATGATTCCGGGGCGGACGTAAGGTACTCTTCCGGCCGCACCGTCGGGCTCCCCGACCCTGCCCGGAACCCGAAAACCGAGGCTAGACAACCATGCTCGTCGCCGCTCGCGCTCGCCGGCTCCCGATTGCGCTTCTCGTTCCCGCGCTCGCTTCCCTCGTCGCCTGTGCCAACGAGAAGGCGCCCGCCGCCCCGCCCCCGTTCCAGGTGCCGGTGGTGGACGTCGGGAAGAAGGACACGCCGATCAACTTCGAGCTCGTGGCTCAGCTCCGCGGCTATGAGGACGTGGAGATCCGCGCGCGGGTCGAGGGTTACCTGAAGACCATCGATTACGCGGAGGGGAGGGACGTCAAGAAGGGCCAGCTCCTCTTCACCATCGACGACGAGCAGTACCGCGCAGCGCTGGCCGAGGCCCAGGCGGCCCTGGCGCGCGCCCAGTCGACGCTCGCCAAGACCGACCTGGACGTGAAGCGCTACACGCCGCTCGCTGCCGAGCGGGCCGTCAGCCAGGCGGAGCTCGACAACGCCGTGGCCGCGAATCGCTCCGCCAAGGCACAGGTCGAGGCAGCGCAGGCGAACCTGGAGCAGGCGCGGCTCAACCTCTCCTACACGCGTATCTCCTCGCCCATTTCCGGCCTCGCCGGGCGGGCGGAGAAGAAGGTGGGCGACCTCGTCGGCAAGGGGGATCCTACGCTGCTCACGGTCGTCTCCTCCATCGACCCGATTCGCGCGAGTGTCGCCATTCCCGAGGGGGACTTCCTCCGGTTCACCCGCGCCGCCAGCCAGGGGAAGCAGGAGCCGGCGGGGGCACCTCCGCGCCTCGTCCTCTCGGACGGCTCGGTCCATCCGCAGCCCGGGAAGGTCATCCTCGTCGACCGGGCAGTGGACCCGCTCACCGGAACGCTGCGGGTGGATCTCGCCTTCCCGAATCCCGACAAGACGCTGCGCCCCGGGCTCTACGGAAAGGTGATCGCGCAGTCCGAGGTCGTGAAGGGCGCGCTCCTCGTGCCACAGCGCGCCGTCCAGGAGCTGCAGGGGACCTTCACCGTTCTGGTCGTCGGCGAGGGAAACAAGATCGAGACGCGCAAGGTGAAGCCTGGGTCGAAGGTGGGCACGCAGTGGATCATCGAGGAGGGGCTAAAGGCGGGCGACCGCGTGGTCACCGAGGGCTTTCAGCGCCTGCGCGACGGGATGGTGGTGAGCCCGGCCGCGGCCACGGCCGCGCCGGACGCGGGCGCGGTTCCTGCCGGGGGGAAGTGAGCCATGGGCCAGTTCTTCATCCGTCGACCCATTGTGGCGATGGTGATCTCCATCGTCATGGTGATCGTGGGTGCGGTGGCCATGACGCGGCTTCCAGTCGCCCAGTACCCGGAGATCACGCCGCCGCTCATCCAGGTGACGACCACCTACACCGGCGCGAGCGCGCTCGACGTCGAGTCCTCGGTGGCCGCGCCCGTCGAGCAGCAGGTGAACGGCGTCGACAACATGATCTACATGAAGTCGACGAACGCCAACGACGGCACCTACAACCTGCAGGTCTCGTTCGAGGTCGGCTCCAACCTCGACATGTCGAACGTGCTCGTCCAGAACCGCGTCTCGCAGGCGATGGCGAGCCTGCCGCAGGACGTGAAGAACTACGGCGTCACCGTCAAGAAGTCGCTCAACTTCCCGCTCATCCTCGTCACCCTGACCTCGCCCTCGGGGGCGTTCGACAACAACTTCCTCTCCAACTACGCGGCCATCAACATCAATGACCAGCTGAAGCGCATCTCCGGGGTGGGCGACGTCGTGCTGTTCGGCGGTTCCGACTACGCGATGCGCATCTGGGTTCGACCCGATCGGCTCAAGACCCTGGGGCTGACGGTGGCCGACCTGTCGAACGCGGTGAAGCAGCAGAACGTTCTGCTGCCGGCCGGCCAGATCGGCGGGCCGCCGGCGCCCAAGGGGACCGAGTTCACCTACGTGGTCCGGACCCGGGGCCGGCTGCTCGACGCCGACGAATTCGGGCAGATCGTGGTGCGCTCGAACCCCGACGGCTCCCAGGTGCGCCTGAAGGATGTGGCCCGCATCGACCTCGGGTCGGTTCTCTACAACTCCCAGGGCCGCCTCGACGGCAAGCCCGCCGCGGTGATCGCGGTCTACCAAGCACCCGGCTCGAACGCCCTCGCCGTCGCGCAGGCGGTGCGGAAGACGGCCGACGAGCTTTCCGCCCGCTTCCCCCCCGGCGTGAAGCACGAGATCACCCTCGACACCACGCTCGCCATCAGCGCTGGCATCGACGAGATTGTCCACACTCTCTTCGAGGCGGTGATCCTCGTCATCCTGGTGGTCTTCGTCTTCCTGCAGAACTGGAGGGCGACGCTCATTCCCCTCCTCACCGTCCCGGTCTCTCTCATCGGGACCTTCATGGTGTTCCCGTTGCTGGGCTTCTCGGTGAACACCCTGTCGCTCCTCGGCCTGGTGCTCGCCATCGGCATCGTGGTCGACGACGCCATCGTCGTCGTCGAGGCGGTGATGCACCACATCGAGCACGGGAAGTCCCCGAAGGAGGCCACCGCGCAGGCCATGAAGGAGGTGTCCGGGCCGGTGATCGCCATCGCGCTCGTCCTCGCCGCGGTGTTCGTGCCGGTGGCCTTCATCAGCGGCATCTCCGGACAGCTCTACCAGCAGTTCGCCATCACCATCGCAGTCTCGGTGCTCTTCTCGGCGCTGAACGCGCTCACTCTCTCGCCGGCGCTCTCCTCCCTCCTCCTCAAGCCCAAGGGCGGGAAGCGCTCCCTGCTGCAGCCGTTCTACGACCGGTTCAACCGGGTCTTCGATCGCTTCACCGGCGGGTACCTGTCCGTCACCTCGATCCTGGTGCGGAAGCTCGTGCGGAGCGCGGTGCTGGTGGGCGTCGTCACGGCGCTCGCCGTGGCGGTGGCGACGCGCATTCCCGGCGGCTTCATCCCGGACGAGGACAACGGCTACTTCATGGTCGCCCAGCAGCTGCCCGACGCCTCCTCACTCGAGCGGACGGACGCCGCCTCGCGCAAGGTGGAGGCCATCCTGGGTCGGCACAAAGCGGTGTCGTACACCACCACCATCACCGGTTACAGCATGCTTTCGGGAGCCTACGCATCCAACACCGCCTTCTTCTTCGTCTCGCTCAAGCCCTGGGAGGAGCGCAAGGCGACCGAGGAGCGCGTCTTCGAGCTGATGCGCGCCCTGAACGCCGAGTTCATGCGCGAGATCCCGGAAGCGACGGTGTTCGCCTTCGGCCCGCCGCCCATCCCCGGTCTCGGAACCGGATCCGGCTTCTCCTTCATGCTGCAGGACCGGAGCGGCGGCACCCCCGAGTACCTGGCGGAGAACCTAGCCAAGTTCATGGCCGAATTGAAGAAGCGCCCCGAGATCGGGATGGCGAACAGCGTCTACCGGGCGGCGGTCCCGCAGATCTTCGCCGACGTGGACCGGGACAAGGCCCTGAAGCTCGGCATTCCGCTGACCGACGTCCTGAGCACCATGGGTTCCTATCTCGGCGGCAACTACATCAACGACTTCAACCGCTTCGGGCGCGTCTACAAGGTCTACCTCCAGGCCGAGCCCGAGTACCGACGGTCGGCAAAGGACCTCGGGCTCTTCTACGTCCGCGGGCCAAATGGGGACATGGTTCCCCTCGAGACACTCATCACGACCAAGCCGACTGCCGGCCCCGAGTTCACGAACCGCTTCAACCTCTACCGAGCGGCGGAGGTGACTGGCGTCCCGGCGCTCGGCTACAGCTCCGCCCAGGCCATGACCGCGCTCGAGGAGACGGCAGCCCAGGTGCTGCCCAAGGAGATGGGCTACCAGTGGTCCAACGTCTCCTTCCAGGAGAAGAGGGCGGAGGGAACCGCCGCCCTCGTGTTCGCCTTCGCCATGGTGATGGTCTTCCTCATCCTGGCGGCTCAGTACGAGAGCTGGGCCCTTCCCCTGAGCGTCCTCCTCGGGACCCCCTTCGCGGCCTTCGGGGCGTTCCTGGGGCTCTGGCTCGCCCGCTTCGCCAGCCCGGCCTACGTGAACAACATCTTCGCGCAGATCGGCCTCATCATGCTCGTCGGGCTCGCGGCCAAGAACGCGATCCTCATCGTCGAGTTCGCGAAGATGAACATCGACAAGGGGATGGCGCCGGTCGAGGCGGCGCTCGACGCGGCGAAGCTCAGGCTCCGCCCCATCCTCATGACCGCCTTCGCCTTCATCCTCGGAGTGTTGCCGCTCGTGCGCGCCAGCGGCGCCGGCGCCGAGTCGCGGAAGGTGATGGGGATGGCGGTCTTCTCCGGCATGCTCCTCGCCACCTTCCTGGCGGTGTTCCTCATCCCGGCGCTGTTCGTCATCGTCGAGAAGCTTTTCGGCGGGAAGAAGGGGCACGCCGCGCCCTCCGCACCGGCCGCGACGGGGTCGCCCGGTCACCCGCCGGGACAGGTGGCGGCGAGCGAGGGGGTGGTGCGATGAGGCGCCTCGTCCCGATCGCGCTCCTCGCCGCGAGCGCCTGCGCCGTCGGTCCCCGCTACGAGCGGCCCGCCGTCCCCGTCCCCCCGGCGTACTGGGGCGTGCCCGCCGGGGCGGACGCGGTTTCCATCGCCGACCTCCCTTGGTGGGAGATGTTCCAGGACGCGGCCCTGCAAGGGCTCATCCGAGAGGCCATCGCCAACAACCAGGACCTTCGCCTCGCGACCGCGCGGGTGGAGCAGAGCCGGGCGCTCGTCGGCGTCGCGCGGGCCGACTTCTTCCCCCAGGTGAACGTCTCGGCGGGCGGGAGCTACGGCCAGCAGTTCGCCAAGTCCTACTCCCTCTACTCCAGCTTCGGCCCGTCCGGGGTCTACAACGCCAGCGTGGGCGTGTCGTGGGAGATCGACCTGTGGGGGAAGATCCGCAACGCCACCGACGCGGCCAAGGCGAGCCTGCTCGCGACCGAGGAGGGACGCAGGGGGACGCTCATCACCCTGGTGGCGGAGGTCGCCCAGGCCTACCTCGAGCTGCGGGAGCTCGACGTCGAACTGCAGATAGCCCAGAGCAACACGGTCACCCGGCAGGGCACGCTGGACCTGTTCGAGAAGCGGGCCAACGGCGGAATCGGGAACGACCTCGAGGTGAACCGGGCCCGCTCCGACCTGGCCGTGACCGCGGCCGCCATCCCCAGCACCGAGAGGTTCATCGCTTTGAAGGAGAACCAGATCTCCGTCCTCCTCGGACGGCCACCCGGCCCCGTGGTCCGCGGAAGCGAGGGGAACCTGCCCGCACCGCCGAAGCTCCCAGTGGGCGTCCCGGCAGCCCTGCTCGAGCGACGACCGGACGTCCGCGGTGCCGAGGACACCGTCATGGCGGCGACGAGCTCGGTCGGCGTAGCGGTCGCCAACCGCCTGCCGGCGCTCTCGCTTCAGGGGCTCATCGGCCTCGCGGGGCCGCAGCTGCCGAGCATGTTCTCCGCGAACGGCCTCGTCTGGAGCGTGGGCGCAGGCCTGCTCGCCCCCGTGTTCGAGGGCGGGCGGCTCTCGGCCCAGGAGGAGGCAGCGCGGGCCCAGCTGGAGGAGACCGTGGCCGCCTACCGCCAGACGGTTCTCAACGCCTACAGCGAGGTGTCGGGCGCGGCGGTGAGCGTCGTCAAGCTGAAGCAGGTGAGGCTCGAGCAGGAGAAGCAGGTGACCGCCGCGGTCGCCGCCGAGCGACTGGCGCGGATGCGCTACGAGCAGGGGGTGTCCTCCTACCTGGAGGTGCTCGACGCTCAGCAGGTGACGTTCAGCGCCCAGCTCCAGCTCGCGCAGACCTCCCGGGACGAGACCGTCGCCGCGGTGCAGCTCTACCGGGCGCTCGGGGGCGGCTGGCAAGAAGCTCCGACCGACCTCGCGGCCGCGCCGCAGAAGTAGGCGGGACCTCTCCGCGGCGAGCGGGCCCAAGCGCCGCCGGCCCGCTCGCCCCAGGCGAGGCGGGTCTCACCGCTCGCGGCTCGTCGACAAGGCCGCGTCGAGGTCGTCGAGGGAAAAGGGCTTCCGCAGGACGTGCCAGCCGACGATGTCGCGGTGGAGCCCAGACATCACCACCGCGGGGACCGCGGGCCAGCGGCGCCGGACGACGTCGACCAGCTCCGCGCCCGTCATGCCGGGCATGTCGTGGTCGGCGATCAAGGCCGCCACCTGGCCGTCCCGTCGCTCGATGTGCTCCAGCGCCTCCCGCGCGTCGGCGGCCTCGAGCACGGACTCGAAGAGGGCGAGCGCCGTCCGGCGTGCCGCGACGCGCTCGGCCGGGTTGTCGTCGGCGACGATGGCCACCCCGGGACGCGACCGGATGGGAAACGCCGTGGCCGAGCCCTCCGGGGCAGCAGGCAGCAGCACGGAGAAGCGCGTGCCGCGCCCGAGCTCGGTGTGAACCTGGATGTGGCCCCGGTGGCCCCGGATTACGCCGTACACCGAGGAGAGACCGAGCCCGGTTCCCTTGTCGGCGGGCTTGGTGGTGAAGAGGGGCTCGAAGATGCGCGGCAAGATCTCCGGGGCGATGCCCGTCCCGTCGTCCGCGACGTCGATGCGGACAGCGGGGCCGGGCCGCATCCCGGGAAGCTCCGCCATGTCGCCAGCCTCGAGAACCTGGACCTGCCACGACAAGGTGAGCGTGCCCCCCTTCGGCATGGCGTCGCGGGCGTTGAGGGCGAGGTTCAGCAGAGCGTGCTCGATCTCCGAGCGGTCGCCCAGGACCACCGGCATCCGGCCGCCGTCCGCGCCCTGGACCGCCACGGTGATGCTCTTCGGCAGCGTGCGCCGCAGCATCTCCACGAGCGACCGGAGGAGGTCGGCGACGTCCACCGGCCTTGCCACCGAGGGCTCCTTGCGAGCGAAGGCGAGGAGGCTCCGCGTCAAGCCGGCAGAGGACCGCGCCGCGTCCAAGATCGCAGCCACGTCCGCCCGGCGGTTCTCGGGCACGACCTCCACCAGGTCCTCGGCACAGGAAAGGATGACGCCGAGCGAGTTGTTGAAGTCGTGGGCCAGCCCTCCGGCGAGCTGGCCGATGGACTCCATCTTCTGCGACTGGCGCAGAATCGCCTCGAGGCGCGCTCGCTCGGCTTCGGCCCCCTTTCGCTGGGTGACGTCCCTCATCGAGACCAGCCGCGCCTTCTCCCCCCGGTAGACGATGGCGCGGCCGGAGGTCTCGGCGGGAACGATGCCTCCGTCCGGCCGGAGGAGCTCGACGTCGTAGGTCTCGGTGGAGCCGGTGCGCATGTGCTCCTGCACCCGCTCCTTCGAGGCGGGCGTGAGCGGGATCACCTCGAAGCCGGCCCTCCCGACGAGGGCGTCCGCCGTCTCGCAACCGACGATCCTCGCGAACGCCAGGTTGGCGTCGAGGACCCGGCCTTCCGAGTGCACCATGATGCCCTCGGTGCCGATGGAGGACATGGTGCGAAATCGCTCCTCCCCGGCTTGCCTTGCCTCGCGCTCGGCCCGCTCCCTGTCGAGCGCTCCGGTCAGCTCCCGCGTCGACTCCTCGAGCCCCTCCACGATGGAGAGAACGGTGGCGAGGAGGATGCCCATGAGCGCGAGCGAGCCGGTGGCGTAGCGGACGAACAGGGGCGTGGAGGGCGCGAGGGCCGAGAGCCTCCATTCGGCCGCGCCGCCCCACCGCTGGAGGATGAAGCCGTAGGCGACGACGAGGAGGACCATGCCGGAGAAGGCGGTGAGTGCGACGCGCCGGCCGTAAAAGGCGGCGCACCCGACGCAGACCCACCCGAGCAGCAGGGCGTTGCCCGGCGTCAGGCCGAGGGCGTACAGGCTCACACCCGCGAGCAGCGCGGCGAGCAGGACGATGCTCGCAGCCCCGGCCCGGTGCGTCCGCTCCGTGAAGAACCAGGGCACGGAGATGAGCGCGCCCTCGGCGACGAGGCTCGCGATCGTCGCTCCACCTGGCCCTCCGCTCTTCATGCCGAGGTAGAGAAGGAGGGCGCCGTTCGGGAGCCCGAGAAGGGTGCCGTAGAGCCGCACTGCGCGGAAGACGCGATAGCGGACGTGCCCGACGATCTGGTCGACGGGATCGAGCACGGCGGCCTCCGGCGGGGACCGCGGCTGCGCGTCATTGGACATGGAGCTGCCCCGCGATCACGCTAGCAAGGCTGACTGGCAGGTCCAGAATTGCGCCGGGGGTCCAAACGCCCAGCGGGCAGCGGAATCGTGCCCGAGGCGTGCCGGAGAGTCGGACCCGGAGCGAAGGGTCGGCCTCGATCTGGCCCTCGGGGACCAAAGAACCGGAGGTCGTGCTGCCGGCGGCGGCGAAGTCACAGGGGTCGCACCTCTCCCTCCATGGGCTCTCCGCGGAGCCTTCCCTGGTACCTTGGAGGTGGGGCGGCCCGTACCCTGAGTCCCTGACGCGCAAGGCAGGCCTTGGACTTTCCCCGCCGTCCCCGCTCGTTTTTCTTGGGGGGCCCGTTGGCGCGCCGCATGAAAGTGGCGCATTCATGACATTCAGCGGCATCCCGCTACGGAAGAAGGTGGTGCTGGCAGGCCTTGCCCCGGCCTTGGCGCTGGGCCTCGTGTTCGCCCTCGTCCTCGCGGCCTTCGGCTGGCGGGTGTCCGGAGCGGTGCGGGAGCGCTTCGGGGCCGCAGCCGAGGGTCAGCTGACCCGGGCCGCCCTCGACCTGCGAATGCTCGCCGAGGTCTCGCACGCGGAGCTGTCGGGCCGCGTGGCTTCGAACCTGGACGTGGCGCGCGACGTCGTGGCCCGGGGAGGTGGCATCTCGGTCGGCCGGGACGCAGTCGGGTGGGAGGCCGTGAACCAGTTCGACAAGTCAAAGACGGCGCTCGAGCTCCCGCGGCTGCTCGTCGGCGGCAACTGGCTGGGACAGAACAAGGACGCCAGCAAGGGAACTCCGGTGGTGGACGAGGTGACCCGCCTCGTCGGGGGCAACGCCACCGTCTTCCAGCGGATGAACGACCGCGGCGACATGCTGCGCGTCGCCACCACGGTCCGGAACGCACAGGGGGCGCGCGCTATCGGGACGTACATCCCCGTCTCCAACCCGGGCGGGCAGCCAAACCCGGTGCTGGCGCGCGTGTTGCGCGGCGAGCGGTTCGTCGGTCGCGCCTTCGTGGTGGACGCCTGGTACCTGACCGCCTACGAGCCGCTCCAGGACAAGTCCGGGGCCATCGTCGGCATGCTCTTCGTCGGCATCCGTCAGGACTCGCTCGAGAGCATCCGAGCCGCCCTCACGGGATTCCGCCTGGGAGCCACCGGCCACGCGTACGTGCTGGGAGGGAAGGGAACCCAGCGCGGCCAGGTCCTGGTGGCGCCCCCGGGCTCGAAGGAGGGAGAGACACTGTGGGAGGCCCGCGACCAGAGCGGCAACGCCTACGTCCAGGAGATCGTCACCAAGGCGGTGAACCTCAAGCCCGGTGAGCAATTCGTCTATCGCTATCGTGCGCCTCTGGCGCGCACCGCGGCGGTCGCCTACTTCGAGCCCTGGGACTGGATCGTCGTCACCGAGATCGACGAGGACGAGATCGCTGCCCCGGCGCTCGAGGTGACCCATGGAGTCTCCCTGGCGATCCTGGTCGCGGTGCTCCTCGGCGGAGGATTGCTGGCGTGGACCGCGATCGCGGTGCGTCGCCTGGCCACCCGGGTGGCGGCGCCAGTCGAGGCGATCGCCGACGCCGCCGAGCGCATCGCCCGGGGCGACGTGCGCCAGACCATCACCCACCAGGGCTCGGACGAAGTGGGTCGCCTCGCCCAGGCGTTCCGCCACACCATCGAGTACCTGAACGACGTGGCGCGCTGCGCGCGCGCCATGGCCGAGGGGGACCTCTCGGTGGAGCTCAAGGCTCGGTCCGAGGCGGACGAGCTCACCCAGAGCTTCCTCGCCGCCCGGGCCGCGCTGCGCGATGTGGTAGCGGTCACCGGCGAGCTGAGCAACGCAGGGATCGAAGGGCGCCTGGCGGCGCGCGCCGACGTGGAGAGGTTCCGGGGGGCCTACCGCGACGTGGTCCTGGGAATGAACTCGACCCTCGAGGCGGTCACGAGGCCGCTCTCGGCCGCCGCGGACGCGCTCGATCGGATCGGACGCGGCGACGTGCCGGATCCGCTCGCGGCCGGGTGGAAGGGGGACTTCGCCCGGGTCGAGCAGAGCATCAACCGCTGCATCGCCGCCGTGCGCCTCCTGGTCGAGGACGCGGACCTCCTCGGGAGGGCGGCCGTCTCCGGCGAGCTACGGGCGAGGGCCGACGCGACGCGCCACGGCGGCGACTTCCGGCGCATCGTCGAGGGCGTGAACGCCGCGCTCGACGCGGTGGTCGGACCCCTCTCGGCTGCTGCGACGCAGTTGCAGAGGATCTCGCGCGGAGACTTCCCGGACCGGGTCGACGGCACCTTCCCCGGCGATTTCTCGCAGATCCGGGAGAGCCTGGAGCGGTCGGTCACCGCGGTCCGGGCCCTCGCCGCCGACGTCCGCGCGCTGTCCGAGGCGGCGGTGGCAGGGAAGCTGGCGACGCGCGCGGATGTATCCCGCCACCAGGGGGAATACCGCGCCGTCGTCGTGGCCTTGAATTCGACGCTCGACGCGATCATCGCCCCGGTGCAGGAATCCACCGGGGCGCTCCAACGGCTCGCGGCCCGCGATCTCACGGTCCGGGTGGTCGGCCACTACAACGGCGAGCACGCGCGAATCCGCGATGCCGTGAACGCGACCGCCGTGGCGCTCGAGCGGGCCATCGGCCAGGTCGCGACGACGGCGGAGCAGGTGGCCGGGTCGGCGTCTGAGATCGCGAACTCGAGCACGGCCGTGGCGTCGGGAGCGAGCGAGCAGGCGAGCGCCATCGAGGAGACCTCGACGAGCCTTGAGTCGATGGCCGAATCCGCGAGGACCACCGCCGACGCCGCGACCCAGGCGACCGCCCTCTCGGACGGGGCCAACGAAGCCGCGCGGCGCGGCACCGAATCGGTCGCCGTCCTGCGGGCCGCAATGGATCGCGCGCGCACGTCCGCCCAGGGAACGTCGCAGATCATCAAGGACATGAGCGAGATCGCCTTCCAGACGAACCTCCTCGCCCTCAATGCGGCGGTCGAGGCGGCCCGGGCGGGCGAGGCCGGGCGCGGCTTCGCGGTGGTGGCGGAGGAGGTGAGGAGCCTCGCCCTGCGTTCCAAGGAGGCGGCGGCGCGCACCGAGGCCCTCATCCGGGAGTCGCTCTCGCACGTGGAGAACGGCGCCAAGACCGGGGAGGGCGTGGCCGAGGTGCTGAGAGAGGTCTCCAGCTCTTTCGAGCGCGTCAGCGCCGTCGTGGGCAGGATCCGGGAGGCGGCCTTGGCGCAGTCCGCCGCCGTGGCGCAGGTCCGGCAGGGGGTCGGCCAGATGGACGGCGTCACCCAGACGAACGCCGCGAGCGCCGAGGAGGCGAGCGCGTCGGCTGCAGGTCTCGCCCAGCAGGCGGAATCGCTCGCGGCGATGGTGCGGGGCTTCCGGATCGGCGAGCAGCGCGAGGGCTCGGCTCCGCCCGAGGTGGAGGGACGACCTTTGGGCAGCGAAGGTCCCCTGGCTCGAGCATAGGGCTCGGCGCGGCCGATCTCGCGAGCGCGTTCGTAGCCGGGGCCCGAGGAGAGGGCTTTCCCGGAGCGTCGCCCTCCGATGGACGCTCTCGCCCGGTGTCCCGGGACGCTATTTGGCCGAAAGCTTGGGCTTGGAGGCGAGCTCGGCCTCGGCGCCGTCGGTCAGGATCCGCGCCTCCTGGACCTTGTGGAGCGTGTACTGGGGCGCGTGAACTCCCCAGGATCCGTCCTTCTCCACGGCGTCCACGATCTCCTGTGCCTGGTTGACCATCGCCTGGACCTGCGCGCGCCTCGGCTGCGGGAGCCTGCTCTTCGCGAGGTCCGGGGCGAGCTTGGCGAGCGCCGCCTTCACCTCCTTCAGTCCCGTCTTCACCGGGTTCTGCCAGGCGACGACCTTCCCGTAGATCATCTTCTGGCTGGTGAAGCGGAGGTCCTCCGGAAGCTGGGACTGGGCGGGGCTGTGGCAGCCACCCGCCGCCGCCATGTTTGCGTCGCCCCAGCTGGTCCGCCCGCAGGACCACATGAGGTCGAGGAACGGCTTGCCGTCCTTCTTGGCGAGCCGCCAGGCGCCGTCCTTGTAGTCGCGGCCCTTTCCTTCGGGCGGGTTCAGGGTCTTGGCGTCGGGGTCGACCACGATCCTCCAGATGTGGGAGGTGCGCTGCGTGTCGAACCCGGCATAGTCCGGGTACTGGATGGAGCCGAAGTTCTCGCAGCTCATCATGGCCGGCATGTGGCAGCTCGAGCACTTGTTGGCGCCGTGAACGTTGTTCTTCGCGAAGAACGCGCCCTGCACGGTGTGGCAGTCCTGGCACTCCTTCTTCAAGCCTGGAACGGTGTAGCTGTCGCGCCAGTCGTTGGCGGTGACCTCGTGCGGGTCGTGGCAGGTCCCGCAGCGCATCCCCTTCTCGGTGTGCGCGGTGTAGTAGGCCTGGGCGCCCTCGGTGCCACACGACGGGCACTTGCTCTTGAAGTAGGCGCTGAAGGGGCGCTTCGGGTCCTTCTTCGCCTCGTCGGCATTCCACGCGAAACGCTGGTGGCACCGCTCGCAGTTCGACGGCATGCCCGTCCCGCGCGCGCCCACCAGGTGTCCGCCTGCGCCGTGACACTCCTCGCAGGTGATGCCCTTGTTGATGGTGTGCCTGCGCAGCTCCTCAGGCTTCCCCAGGGCCGCGATGAGCTCCTCCTGGCTGTTGAAGTCGAACTTGAAGCTATGACAGACCTCGCAGTAGGAGCTGGCGGGTTGGAAGAGCATGCTCTTGCGATTCTTGGCGCCGTAGGAGGTCATTCCCCAGACGGAGGAGCCGTTGTCGCCGAACTCCTCGAGCTTGGTGGGGAAGCCCGGCACGTAGGAAGCAATCTTCCTCGCGACGTCGGGAGTCATCGACTCCGCCCAGCTGCGGGAGAACTGGTTCCCCCCGGCCACGAGCGTCCCCGTCCGGTCGCGGAGCGTCCCCCCCTCGACGTGATAGGTGCCGCGCACCAGCCAGGCGTCGAGGAACCCGTACTTGGTCCGGGGGGTCCCGACCACCGCGAACACCATGTCCGGCGTGATCCCCTGGGGGAGGACCGATGCCTTGCCTCCGTACAGCCCCTTCGTCAGGTCGCCGCCCGGGATCTCCTCCAACTCGTCGGGAAACCGGACCACCTTGGCGTGGCGTGACCGGGCCCACTTCTCGTACTGCACCGGGTGGCACTCCCCGCACTTCTTCGCTCCCACGAACTTGTTGGGGAGGTCGAGGATCGACTCCATCGGCAACCGGTAGGTGATCGAGGCGTGGCGGTTGTTCTGCTTGGCGTAGTCCGCACCCCCGCCGAACTCCACGAACTCCTCCTCCCGGTCGCTGATCTGGTACTTGCCGACGAGTCGCCCTTCCTTCTCGTAGACGGTGAAGAGAGGATGGGTCTTCTTCAGGAAATCGTAGAAGGCCTTCTCCTGCTCCAGGTACCCCTCCAGCGTCCGGGGAGCGCCTTCCGCGGACGCCTCCCGGCTGGCCGCCGGTGGCTCTTGCGGGCCGCCCGCCGATGCCGGGGTCGCGCCCAGGAAGCCTGCGAGCAACGCCGTCCACAACGTCCCGCGCGTGATGGTCACGTGTTCCCCCTTCCCGAGAGGAGCGACGAACCCGTCGCGAATTCACCGCTGCCCGGGCCGCGACACCGGAGAGCGGCCCCCATTGTACGCCACGCGAGGACGTCGCGGCCGTTCGCCGGTGCACGCCGCCGGCTCCTCGCCATTCCTCGCGAGGATGGGCGCGAATTGCGGCATACTGGCCGGCCATGGCTCGCGTCCTCGTGCCGCTGGTAGCCGCTCTCTGTTTGATCCCGGACGCGCCGGTTCTCGGATGGCGCGCGATCCCCACCTGGGGGGCGCTGCTCGCAGGAGTGGCCGTCGCTCTCACCTTCCGGAATCCGTGGCCCGCCCGGACGAAGGCGCTCACTCCCCGCTTGCTCGCCGTGTCGGTGGTGGGCCTGGGCGCCGCGATGAACCTGCGAACCGTGGCCATCGCGGGGCTGCAGGGATTCGGCTACACGCTCGCCGGGATTGCCTGCACGCTGGCGCTCGGCGCAGCCATCACCCGGCTCCTCGCGGTGCGTCGAGAGACCGGCATCCTGGTGAGCGTGGGGACGGCCATCTGCGGGGGAAGCGCCATCGCCGCCGCTGCGCCGGTGATCGGGGCGGGCGACGACGAGACGAGCGCCTCGCTCGGCATCGTCTTCCTGCTCAACGCGCTCGCGCTGCTGGTGTTTCCGCCGGTGGGCCACCTGCTCGGGCTCTCCCAGCACGCCTTCGGCCTCTGGGCGGCCCTCGCCATCCACGACACCTCCAGCGTCGTGGGGGCCTCGGCAACCTACGGGAGAGAGGCGCTCGAGATCGCCACCACCACCAAGCTCGCCCGCGCCCTCTGGATCGTCCCGGTGACTCTCCTGCTCGGTGCCATCATCGCCCGCGAGCGACACGCCCAAGCGGTGAAGCCGAGGGCCAAGCGTCCCTGGTTCATCCTCGGGTTCCTGGCCGCCGCGGCCGCCGTGACCTACCTCCCAGGCCTGAGCGGGGCTGGAAGCGTGGTCGCCGCTATCGCCCGGAGGACGCTCGTGCTCACGCTCTTCCTCCTCGGGCTGGGCCTCTCCCCCGCGGCGGTGGCGAGGGTGGGGGCGCGCCCCTTCGTCCTCGGCGTGCTGCTCTGGGTGGCCGTGGGAACGGCCACCCTGGGAGCCATCCTGGCCGGTTGGATTCGCTGATCGAGTGCGCGCGGAGGGGCGGGGTCGGCGCCTCGGCGCTGCCTCCGCCTTCTCGAGGCACGGGTCGCGCGACGTGGAATGTATCTCGCAAGGTGTCTACCGTAGCGCATGCCGCCGAACTCACGGCGGCCGAACCCGCGTCGCTCGCATCGTGCGACACCCCTATCCACCTCGACGTCTTGGTTTCGAGGCGCCTGCGGCTCTGAGCCAGCGGCCAACGGGCCCGTGGTCGCCTTCGCAAGGCACCCGCCGTCGCCTATCATCGTCGGGGCTGGGGCACCGCCGGGCGCAAGCTGGACCGGCAGCGCTCCCGTCCGCGGGTTGCTTCGCACCGCCTGCGCCCTTTGGTTTCGAGGACTGCGATGCTTCGACTTCTCCTGGGCCTCACTCTCCTGCACGGCGCGGAGGCGCCTGCCGCCTTCGCGCCGGACGCGGCGCCGCCAGCTTTAGCGGCTCCCATCCAGCGGGCCGAGATCGCGGTGAAGCACCTCCAGCAGCGCCTTCAGGCGGCGCTTGCCGAGGCTCTCCGGGCGGGGGGGCCGGGAGCGGCTGTCGTCGTCTGCCGCGACAAAGCCCCCGCCCTCGCCGGACAGGTCGCGCGCGAGGAGGGAGTCTCTGTGGGCCGCACAAGCGCCCGCCGCCGGAACCCCGGCAACGCGCCCCCGCCTTGGGCGTCTGTGACCGTGGCGGCGGCGGACGGGAAGCGAGCCGAAGACGTTCGGCCGGTCGCCTTCGACCTGGGAGACCGGGTTGGGCTTCTACGCCCCATCGCTGTGGGCGCGCCCTGTCTCGCCTGCCACGGTCCCCGGGCAACCCTCGCCCCGGAGGTTCGCGACGTCCTCGCGAAGGCGTATCCGGCCGACCGGGCGGTGGACTATGCCACGGGCGACTTGCGAGGCTTCTTCTGGGCCGAGGCGAGAAAATAGGAGCGACTTCGATGCTGAAGCTGCGGGCTGGGGCGCGTCCTCCATCCTCTCGTAGTGATTCTTCTTGCGCACCGCACCGGCTCTTCGACGGCGCGCGGGAGCGGCAAGGGTTCCCCGCGAATTCGACGGACGGGACGGCCCTCCGCAATCCTCACCGATGCATCCTCGGTACGGGGGCTCGCCGCAGGGAGATTCTTGGCTCCCTCACTCGCTCGGGCCGAACGTGAGCTGATAGGCGACATAGGCCTGTCCGCTCGCGCTCACGAAGGAGTGGCCGGCGGAGAGCAGGATGTGCTGGAGGTCGCTCAGGTCGACGACGAGGCCGAAGTTGAAGCGCGTGTCCGTCGGGCTGCCGTCCTGGCCCGCCATGCCGTGGTAGACCTCGCCTCCGACCGCCAGCCACTTCACGATCTGATACTGCGCCTGCCATCCGACGAACCAGGAGCCGCTGGAGCCGGGGCCCGGGTTGCCGATCCAGTATCCCGCTCCGCCGTAGGTCGTCCACGGGCCGAAGCTCTTCTGGAGCCAGATGGGCAGCAGTACCTGCACGTGTCCGACCCCGAGGCCACGAGCTGCGTTTCCCACCGGCACCTCAAGGAGGAGAAACGTTCCCACTTGGGGGATCCAGTCCCCCTCGTGTACGAAGCGAAACTTGGCTCCAACCTCTATGTCGCCGGGCCCGTACTGGAACGCTCCGCCGTCCGGGCTGGCCCACGCCATGGGGACGATCGCGTGGAGCTGCAGGTCGGGAACGGCGCCGTAGTTCACCTCGATCTGGGGCAGGGTTCCATCGGCGCCTTGGCCCTTCGTCCAGAAGTTCTGGAACGCCAGGTAGACCTCCCAGTGCCTGTGCTCGACGGGCTCCGGGTCATCGGTGGTGTAGGGCGGGCCCGCCGGGGCGAGGGCCGGGTGGAGGAGTCCGAGCGCTGCGATCGCGCCGCGCCAGGCGAGCGCCTTGGGGTGAGTCGTCCGGGCGGGCACGAGAAGCATGGAGATCATGGACAATTCGGAGCAGGTACCGGGGCCAAGTTGGCGACGGCGACCATCTCCGAGCCAGTGCAGGGCTCTACACTTCCAGGGCGCCCGCTGGCCACTTCGCCTTGCGCTCCCGCACGCGTGGTCCCCGTCGAGGTGGGCCGGTTGTGGAGACTGCCCGTGCGCGGCCCGATAGTACCGCGCCGGGGCGGCTCCGGGGATGGTCTCCGGTGGGGGGAGGGTTCCGGAGCCGGACGCCGACTCGAGAGGCGCGACCCTCGGTCGATGCCACCTCGGAAAGACCTGCGCCGCGGCGGAGCCGCGATATCCTTGGGTGCGCCTAGCCCGCGGGCCGCTGAGTGCGTGGACGGGGGCGGCCGACAGGAGGCCCGATGACGAGCAGCCGCGAAGCGCTGGCGGAGCAACTCCTCAGGACCCGAGTTGGACGGTATGTGCTGCTCGTGTCGCTGGTCGTCGAGATCTTCGTCATTCCACCCTTGGTCTCCATGGGGGATCTCCCTCGCTGGATCCAGGCTGGGGCCTTCAGCGTCACGATGGTCGTGGGGCTCTACGCGCTGACGCCGCGCGGGGTGATGCGGGGGATCGTGATGTGCGTCGCGGCTTCCGCCCTGGTCGCCCGATGGGTCGCGGTCGGCCTCGGGGCGAGCGCCGTCATCCTCGTCCAGGCGGCGACGGCCGGGGTGGCGACGGCGAGCTTCGCGGCGGTGCTCCTCCGGGACGCATTCTCGAAGGGTCGCTTCCCGGATCGCCTCCTCGCGGTGCTGCTCGCTTATATCCTTCTCGGGGCGACGTGGGCCCAAATGTACGCCTTCCTCGACGTCGTGTACCCGGGCGCGCTGCACCTGCCCGGTGCTGCGCTCACCATCTCGGAGTTCCTCTACTTCAGCTTCGTCACGCTGACCTCCGTGGGGTACGGCGACATCGTCCCGGTGCACCCGATTGCCCGGAGCCTCGCGGCACTGGAAGCGCTCGCCGGGCAGATCTTCCTAGTTGCCATCGTGTCGCGCTTCGTCGGGGTGGGGCTGGCCGGTTCCCGTGACTCGGCCGAGGTGTGACGCCGGGGAGCCGCGGCGCCGATGGTCGGGGCCCTCTGTACCCTAGCCGGGGCGGCCGGGGGGCGTGCCGGGTCACCGGGACCTCGCTAGACTCAGGCGAGGAGCGACCATGATCGCCAGCGACTGGAAGCACACCGCCTGCATCCTCTGCGAGTGCAACTGCGGCCTCGAGGTCGAGTTGGGAGGTGAGGGAGGTCGCCACCTCGTTCGTCTGCGCGGCGACAAGCGGCGCCCTTCCTACGCGTGCGAGAAGCGCATCGGCTCGACCACTACCAGAACGGTCTCGATCGACTGACCTCGGCTACGCCACCGCCACGCGTCGCGCCCTGGGCTCGACGTTCCGCTCGAGCGCTCTCGCCCAGGAGAAGACCGGGGAGTTCTGGGTCGCCGACCGCATGTTCGGCACGGCGATGATGCGCGCCGACTTCGAGCGCTGCGACGTCGCCCTCTTTCTCGGCAAGAACCCGTGGAACTCCCATTCGATCCCCCATGCGCGCGTCACCTTGAAGGCGATCGCCAGGGACCCGGCCCGGACCCTCATCGTCGTCGACCTGCGCCGCACCGAGACCGCCGAGCTGGCGAACATCCACCTGCGGGTCCGCCCCGAGCGGGATCGCGGACCGCGCAGCCGAGCCGGGCTGCCTTTCCCCGGGGGGCGCCGATCGATCGCCTAAAGGTGAAGCGGGTAGCGTAGCCTTGCGCCGGAGCGATCTCGGGCTGTCGAGGTCGAGGGAAGTGTACGCATACGAGGTCCGCTGGCGGACCAAAGGGAGACGACATGATTCGGAAGCTGAGCCTGGTCGCCGCCGTCGGCGCGCTGGCGGTCCCGCCTCTCGCCCGCGCCGAGGAGGCATCCCCACCTAGGGTGGGCGTGGGCGTGGGCGTCAACCTCGGCAACGTGTTCTCGGGAGGCTCCCTTGCAGCCTCCCCTGTCGACGTCTTCGTCCCCATCAACGTGACCGACTCCTTCCGGCTCGAGCCCTCGTTCGGCTACTGGTACGTGGGGCGCGGCATCACGGTCTCAGGGCTGAACGGAGCCTCGACCTCGACCGGCGGCTACGCCGTGGAAGCGGCACTTGGGGGCTTCTACCTCCTGCGCCCCACTCCGCCGTTCACTGTCTATCTCGGTGGCCGGGTAGGCGTGGCGTTCATCGGCCATAGCTCGCAGGACGTGGCTGGAGTGGTCACGTCCGTCAGCGAGACCGACATGTACGTGAACCCGACCCTCGGGCTGGAGTGGGCCGTGAGCCGGAACTTCTCCGTCGGCGGGGAGGCGGCGCCGGCGTTCCGCTTCTACTTCAACCCGACCGTGACGGTCGGAAACGTCTCGACGAACGTGTCGGGGAGTAAGTTCGGGACCGGCTTCGACGCGGTCCTCCTGATGCGCCTGTACCTCTAGGTCCTTCCGGACCGGCCCCTGAAAGGCGCGCTGTCCGAAGGGCACACCTACCTGGGGAGGTGCACCCTCCCAGGGAGCCCGCGGAACGGGGGCGGGCCTGGAAGGGCGCGACGCGAGGGCGGTCCCGAGAGGAGCGGCGTGGGACGCGCTTCGGCGGGCGTTCCCTTGACGATCAGCCTCCCTCGGTCGAATGGCATCGACGGTCGAAGGGTTTTCTGGTTGTCTACCCGGTGGACATCATGCTGGACCGCGTGACGGCGGCGTTGGCAGTCATCGTAGGCGTCCTCGGGCCTGCGGGGCCGGAGGCTCCCGGTCTTCCCGACACGCCGGCCGGGACGGCATCCGCCGGGTTGCCGAGGCTCACCTACACCGGGAAGGCTTTTCCACCCGAGGGATCGGCGGCGGACCAGGAACTCCTCAAGGCCTTGCTCCAGGCCCAGGCGGGGGTGGGGAGCGAGCGGGCCATCGCTTCCCGAACGACGCGGTGGCTGAGCGACGCCGGCCTCGACGCGCGGCTCGCCGCCCTGCAGGAGGCTCAGACCGGGGAGCAGGCCGCGCGCTCTGCCGACCTCCGCCGACGCCTCCGCCGCGCTTGGGCCGACGTCACCGAGGTGATGACCGCCCGCTGGATGGTGGATCCGCGGCTCGGTTGCCGGCAAGAGGGCATCGAGCTCGAGGTCCTCATGGGGGTCGCGCCAGGCGCGCCGGCGTACGCCGGGCTGCCGGTCGCGCGCACCAAGGCGAGGTCGTGCCTGGAGAGGCAGCTGGTGATGCTCCGGCCGCTCGAGAGGGCGAACCGGGCTCTGCAGGGGGCCATCGCTGAGGCGAGGACGGCGCTCGCGTCAGGTTCCCGCTCAGCGGCGGGCGATCCCGCGGGCGTGCCCGCCCAAGGCGCCGCGGGTGGCGCGGCTCCCTCGCCGCCCGGAGGAGGGTAGTTCGTGCGCAGGTTCGTCATGGTGGCGGTCGCGGGGATCGCCCTCGTGTTCGCGGGAGCGCTCGCCGTGATCCTGTTCGCGACCGCGCCTCGTCCCCCTTCTCAGGGCGAACTACCGCCGGTGGAAGGGAGACAGCAGGCGGCCGCTCCGGCTGGCGGCCCGCCGCCGGCGGCGCCGACGGCACTGCCTCCACTCCCGGCGCCGGCGCAGACGGCGCCCGCCGCGCCCGCCGTGCCGCTGGGCTGGGAGCAGGCCCGGACCCTGCAGATCCCGGAGGGTGTGGCGGCAAGGGAGCTGTCGCCGCCGCTCGCCCCCTGCTTCGCTCAGGTCGGCCGGGGCGGCGGTGGATCGGTTCTCCGCCTCTCGCTGGAGGGGATCCCGGGTGGCCTGCGAGTGGTCGACGCGCAGCCCGTGAGCCGCGAGCCGGGGATCGAGGGGCTCGTGAGCTGTGCCCAGGACATCCTGAGAGACCGGAAGATCTCGATGGGAGGGTTCCAGCCCGGCGAGCGATTCGAGGCGAGCTACGTGCTGAACGACGGGAGCTCCGCCAAGCCCGCAAGCGGCGATGCCCCCGGGACCACGCCCGCGAGAACGTTCCGGCGCCAGCGGGGAAGGGGTCCCGGCGTGCCAGCCGTGACGGGTGGGCTCCCCTGATGGCGACCCGGCTTTTCGCCGAAAACAGGGACCGGGGTGGCGTGACTCACCCGGCACCCAAGTTCGCCCTGCCCATAAGCTACTACGACCGATAGGAGTCCCGAGGCTCGCTCGCTAACCTGAACACCTCGAACCGCCGGATGCGGACCCGCCTATCCGGTGGTGTGGGAGGGGTGTAGCCGGCGAAGACCGGCTACACCCCATCCCGATCAACAGACTCCCCGGCTCACTTCACGACCAGGCTCGTCCGCATCATTTCCGAGTCCTCGTGCGAGTTGATGTGGCAGTGCCACACGTACGGGCCCGAGGTCACGGAGGGGAACACCCAGTTGCCGGCGTCGCCGTTGCCGCACTTGTTGGTGTTGGCCGATGTGCTCGAGCAGCTCACCGAGGAGTTGCTCCCGTTGCTCGTCACCGAGCAGACGTTGGTGGCGAAGCAGTTGGGATTCCCCGAGCCTGGGGCGGTGACGTCGAGCCCCTTCGGGTCGGTCGACTGAGTCCAGCTCCCGTCCCAGTAGGCGATGAACGTCAGGACCTGGCCCGGCATGGCCCGCATCGCGTCCTTCCAGCCGGCCTCGACGGCGGGCGGCGGCTGGGGAGATCCCAGGAGAAAGTTCGGCGTCCCCGGAATCGTGCCCGCCGGGTCGACGGTGAGCTGCTGCAGGCCGCCGGGGGCGGGACCGAGCGTGCAGGCGCTGTCCGCCGGATCCGACTGGCACATCGCGAGCTTCCAGTTCGCCACGTCGAAGCTCTGGCGGCGCACGATCTGGGCCTTCACGAGGTGCGGGTGGATGGGGTGGGCGTCCACCGTGCTGTTGATGATGTTCCAGACCTCGTAGGTGCCCTTCTTGGGAGTCTCCGTCACGTCATACTCGAAGGGAACGCCGTTGATCTGGAGCCCGAGGGAGGCGCCCGTCGTGCCGTCGATACGCTCGTTGAGGTAGAGGTTGCGGACGGCGGACACCTTGATGGCCGGGTTCACGTTGCCCTTGCCGTCCGTCAGGGCCATGAAGTCCGGATCGAGCGTGGTCGGGATGTAGAGGCAGGTCGCCGGCAGGTTGGCGGGCTGCGATGCGCACGTCGGGACCGGGGGAATGCTCGTGCCGCTGATGGGGGTCTTCAGGCTCGTCACCACGTCGAACCGCATGATGGTGGCGAGGTCCTGGTATGCGCTGGCCGGGTCGAAGGGGCCGTTGCCGCCGTCGGGATAAGGGCCGGGAGCGTCGTTGATCAGGTAGATCGACTGGCCGGCGTAGGCGCTGAAGTTGAAGACGAACTCGTAGCGCTCTCCGGGGCACATGAGGATCTGGGTCGCTGTCACCGGCTTCGGCAGGTAGCCCTGCTCGTTGGCGATGACCGTGAAGGGGATGAAGTTCGTGGGCTCGGGGCCGAGGGTCCCGTTCGAGAGCCACGGATTCGTGGTGCTGAAGCCCAGGTTGTAGCAGCGCGAGTCGGAGCCGTCGACGAGCCGGATCCGGTAGTTGCCGTTGACGACCGTCTTCTTTGGCCAGATCACCCCGTTCACGAGGGCATTGCTGGCGAAGTACTCGGGCACCCACACCGGGTGAACCTGCGGGTTCGGGCCCGGTGCGAAGCTCGTGTTCCCCGGGGCGAAGGAGTAGGTGCTGTCACCGACGGCAGGTGGAGGCGGCGAGACGGGGTTCGACATGCCGCTCGGGAAGTTGATGGTCCCGTCGGCGTTGAAGTCGCGGTCCTGGATGGCGAAGAAGAAGTCGTAGAGAGGGATGTTGAGATCGCCGCGCGGCTGGGTGAGGACGTCCACCCAGGTGTAGGCGCAGCTGTCCGGGGCCGGGCCGGTGCACTTGCCGCTTGCGACCGCGTAGTGCCTCGAGGGATCCCTGACCGGGAAGAAGCCCGCCGGCCCCGCGATTACGTTGTGATGGGTCTTCCCGAGGGTGTGGTCGTGGAACCAGATCGTCGATTCCCGGTTCACCATCGGGTAGGTGTAGGTGTCGTAGTAGTAGGAACTCAGCGAGTTGGCCGCGCCGCCCGGCCGGAAGATGTTGGAATACTCGACCCCCACCGAGTACTCGGAGAGAGCGCCCTTGGGGGCCCCGAACGCCGGGTCGAGTGGCCAGGGCTGCGGGCTGTAGATCCTCCCGGTATTCCGGTTGCCGAACCACTTCTCGGCGAAGCCATCGGTCTGGGGGGGGATCTCGCCCCCGTGGAGGTGCGTCACCCAGGAGTTGTCCGGCTGCATGGGACTGCCGTACTGACTCACGCCGTTGTAGGGCAGCGGATTGTTCTGGAAGGTGAAAGGAGCCTTCTGCGGATCGATGGCGAACTTCACCCCCATGAAGGTGCGGTCGATGCCGCATGGCCAGTCAGCGGCCTCGGGGTGCGGGCAGAACAGGTGGTTGTTCGGGAACTCGTTGATGTACTTCACCACCACCGGCCGCCCGGTCGTCCCGCGGATGCTGATGGACGGCCACGTGGCGACGTAGTTGTTCGCGGACCAGGATGAGGTCGGGCCGGGCGAGAACAGGCCGAGGCTGGTGAGCGTCGAGGTGACCGGGCCGCCATTCATGTTGACCTGGCCCACGCCCCAGATCGGGGTGAGGAGCGGATTCCCGCTGGCGTCGGTGACCCCCGTCCACTGCTTTCCGTTCGGGACGGTGAACCCGGGGTTCGGGAAGAGGCCCGCCTTGGCGATGCCGTCGAAGCCCCAGCTCTCGTGGAGACCGATCTCGTAGTAGTCGGCATTCTTGTACTTGGTGGTATCGGGCGTGTAGTCGAGCGGGTTGAGCGCCTCCCACGTGTACTTGTTCTTCCTCTGGGTGTTCCCGGTGAGGAGTCCCTGGTTGAGGTTGGGGGCGGTCACGCTCCCGCACTTGCCCCAGCTCGCTGCAGTTTGGTTGGAGGTGCCGCCAAAGTCACATGCGAACGAGGGAGCGTTGCCGGTCGTGCAGATGGGGAGGTTGGCAAGTGGGGCATTCGCCGATGTCACGCACTGGCCCGGATAGGGATAGAGGGACTGCCACGCGCCACCCGTCGGCGCGTTCGCCCAGTTCTGAGGTGGATACGGAACCTGCGCGCTCGTGGAGACTGCGACCGCAGAGGCCGCGAGCGCGGCGAGCACGGTCGATGCACGTATGGTGACTCTCACGTTGAACCCTCCCAGGCTGACGTGACTACCCTTTGAACGGGTACGATCAGGCGCTCTCGTTGCTGCGAAACCGCAAAGGCTCACCCTCGGAGAGCAAGTGTCACCAACTGTGACGAGACCGGGGAAGCCTTTTTGGGGGATTCTCCGCGGCACATCTTGCGCGCAAACCGTGCGCGGCGACGCGTTCTGAGCCGGAACTTCCCCGCCTCTCCGAGGGCGCTTCACGAACGAGGGCAGGTCCGCTCAGGCCAGTCCCGCTTCCCTCCCGGCGGCAGGCCAGACGCTCCGCACGGCGGCGGGGCGCTCTCGGAGGTAGAGGGCAATCCCGGCGAGCGCCACGAGCGCGGAGGCTCCGGCAAGGAGGAGGAGCGGCACCCGCGGCCCGGGCAGGAACGCCGCTAGGACCGCAGCCAGGGCCAGCCCCGCCCAGCCGGCCCTCTGGACGTTCCGGAACCGGCGCAAGCGCCCGACCCAGGCGGGATCGATCTCGTCGAGTCGCTCCCAGAGGACCTGCTCCTGGCGCCAGTACGTGTAGACGACGGGGATGATCTCGAGCGTGAGGAATGCGGACGTGACGAGCCCTCCCACCATGGGTGCGGCGATGCGCTTCATCACGTCGGCCCCGGACCCCGTGGCCCACAGGAGGGGAAGGAGTCCGACGAGCATGGTCCCGACCGTCATCAGCTTCGGCCGAACGCGCATCACCGTGCCCTCCATGTGGGCCCAGACGATGTCGGAGAGATCGCGGATCTTGCCGGCGCTGCGCCGCCGCTCGTACGCCTGGTCGATGTAAACGATCATGACGATGCCGGTCTGGGCGGCCAGGCCGACGAGGGCGATGATCCCGATCCACACGGCGGTGGAGAGGTGGTAGTCGAGCGCCCAGAGGAGCCACACGCTCCCTACCAGCGCGAAGGGGACCGAGAGCAGCACGATCATTACCTCCGTCAGGTTCCTGAAGTGCCACAACAGCAGCCCGACGATGAGAAGAAGCGTGAGCGGCACCACGATGCGGAGCCGGGCGTTCGTCTTCTCGAGCAGCTCGTACTGGCCAGTCCAGTGGAGGAAGTACCCGGCAGGGAGGACGAGATCCCCGTGGTCGATCGCCGCCCCCGCCCGCGCCTTCGCGTCGCGAACGTAGCTCCCGATGTCCCGCCAGGGCTCGACGTCTACGTACACGTAGCCGACGAGGAGCCCCCCCTCGTCGCGGAGCATGGGCGGCCCACCGGCGATCTTGATCTCGGCAACCTGCCCGAGCGGGACGAACGCCGCCGGCGCCGGCGGCGGAGACGTGGCCCGCAGGCCGCGGCCGCCCGGAGCGACCTGCTCCAAGCGGGGGAGTGTCTGGGACCAGTCGAGCGCCGGCGCGTCTGAAAGCGCGCCGCCCTCGCTCGGGGGGAGGGGTGTGCCTGTTGCCTTCGGCGAGCCGCCTCCCATTCCCATCCCCTGGGCGAGCAGCAAATCTGGCTGCCGCCGCGGGGCCGCAACGCCCATGCCACCAGTGCCTCCCGCGCTTCCCATGCGAATGGGGACGAGGACGCGCTTCAGGGCCTCGAGGTCGTTGCGGAGGTCCTGGGGATAGCGCACGCTGATGGAGAAGCGGTTCCGACCCTCCACCGTGGTCGTCACCGGCGAGCCGCCCACCGCGGCCTCGATCGTCCGCTGCACATCGCCGACGGTGAGCCCGTAGCGGGCGAGCGCGTCCCGGTTCGGGTAGATGTCGAGGTAGAGCCCGCCCGTGTTGCGCTCGTAGTAGATGCTGCGCGTGCCCGGAACCGGCGCCAGCACGTGCTCGAGCGCCACGCCGAGCTTCTCGATCTCCCGGATGTCGCCGCCCAGCACCTTGATGCCCACTGGCGTGCGGACGCCGGTCGCGAGCATGTCGATGCGCGCCCGGATGGGCATAGTGAAGGCATTCGTCCAGCCGGGAAACTGCATCGCGCGGTTCATTTCGGCGACCAGGGCGTCCGGCGTGACGGGGCCCCGCTCCGGCCAGAGCCGGCGCAACTCACTCTTCAGCCACTCCGGCGCCAGTCGCGAGTACCACCTCTGTCGTTCGGCCTGGCGCCACTCCGACCGCGGCCGGAGGCGCACGGTGGTCTCGACCATGGTGATGGGCGCCGGGTCTGTGGCTGTGTCGGCGCGTCCCACCTTGCCGAAGACCGACGCCACCTCCGGGAAAGACCGGAGCACCCGGTCCTGCCGTTGCAAGGCCCGCTTGGCCTCCTCGATGGAGACGTTGGGCAAGGTGGTGGGCATGTAGAGGACGTCGCCCTCGTCGAGCGGAGGCATGAACTCGCTCCCCAGGCGGAGGGCGAGCGGGACCGCCGAGAGGACCGCGAGCAGGCCGATGGCAAGGGTCGTCTTGGGCCTGCGCAGGGCAACGAACACGAAGGGCTTGTAGATACGGATGATGGCGCGTGAAAGCGGGTGCTCGGCCTCTAAGCGGATCCGCCCGCGGATGACTAGGTCACGGAGGGCGGGCGCGAAGGTGACGGAGAGAAGCGCCGCCGAGAGCATCACGAAAGTCTTGGTGAACGCCAGCGGGCGGAAGAGGCGCCCGGCCTGCCCCGAGAGCGTGAACACTGGCAGGAAGCCGACCGCGACGACGATGAGCGAGAAGAACACGGCCGGGGTCACCTCGCGGGCCGCTTCGGCGAGCAGGCGATGGCGATCGGCGCCCTTCGGCGCGTGCTCCAGCTTCTTGTGGGAGGCCTCGATCATCACGATCTCGGCGTCCACGGTGGCGCCGATGGCGATGGCGATTCCTCCCAGGCTCATGATGGTGGCCGGGACGTCGAAGAGGTACATGGGAATGAACGCCAGGGCCACCGCCAAGGGCAGGGAGAGGACGGGGACGAGCGCGGACCGGATGTGGGTGAGGAAAAGCAAGATCACCGCCGCCACCGTGAGCGCCTCCTCCAGGAGCGCCCGCTTGAGCGTTGTAAGGGAGCGGTCGATGAGCTGGGTTCGGTCATAGGCCACCTCGAGGGTCACGCCCGGAGGGAACCCGGCGCGCAGCTCTTCGATCCGCTTCTTCACTCGTGCGATGACCTCGAGGGTGTTCTCTCCGTAGCGGACCACCACGATGCCGCCCACCGCCTCGCCGTCGCCGTTCCAGTCCAGGGCGCCGCGGCGGATGTCGGGACCGAAGCGCACCGACCCCAGGTCCCGCACCAGCACCGGCACGCCGCTCGGGCCGTTGGCCCTCACCGCGGTGCTGGCGAGGGCCCCAATGTCCTGGACGTAGCCGCGGCCCCGGACGTAGTACTCGCGCCCGGAGAGCTCGATTAGCCGTCCACCCACGTCGCTGTTGGAGTCCCGAATGGCGCGGACCACCTCGTCCAGGGTGACGCCGTAAGCGCGGAGGCGGTTGGGGTCGATGGTGACCTGGTACTGCTTCTGGAACCCGCCGACGCTCGCCACCTCGGCGACGCCCGGGACGCTCCCGAGGGCGTAGCGAAGCGTGAAGTCCTGAAAGGTCCGGATCTCGTCGATGGATGTCTGGCCCGATCGGTCCGTCAAGGTGTACTGGAATGCCCAGCCGTTGCCGCTGGCGTCCGGGCCGAGAACCGGCGTGACCTCGGCGGGAAGGCGCGCCCGGACGGCGGAGATGAGCTCCTGGACGCGGCTCCGCGCCCAGTAGACGTCGGTGCCCTCCTCGAAGATGACGTAGACGAAGGACATCCCGAACATCGAGTAGCCGCGGACGTCGGTCACGCGGGGGGCGGCGATGAGCGAGGAGACGATGGGATAAGTGACCTGGTCCTCGATCAGGGTGGGGCTTCGACCCATCCATTCGGCATAGACGATGACTTGAGGGTCGCCCAGGTCCGGGATCGCATCGACCTGGACGTGGCGGATCGACCAGGCCGCGCCCAGGGCCGCGAGCGCCACGCCGAGGAAGACCGGAAGGCGGTTGCGGGCGCAGAGCTCGATGATCCGGGAGACCATGTCCCGCTCCTACTTGCCGTCGGGGCGTTCTCGGTCGGTCGGGTTGCCCGCGGCGCCGAACCCCTGGATGGCAGCCCTAAGCCGGCTCTCGGAGTCGACGAGGAAGTTGGCCGTGGTGACCACCTTCTCGCCGGCCGCGGTGCCGCTCAGGATCTGGATCCGATCCCCGGTGCGGACCCCGACCCGCACGCTGCGGGGCTCGAAGCGGCCCCCTGGGAGCGCCACGAACAGGTACTGGGACTCGCCCGTGTCCACGAGCGCATCCGCGGGCACGACCAGCCCCTCCACCGCTCCGAGGTCCAGGGTCACATCGGCGAACATCCCGGGGCGCAGTCGCAGCCGCGAGTTGTCGAAGGTGAGCCGCACCTGCAGGGTGCGGCTGGTGGGATTCACGGCGGGGTAGATGAAGGACACGCGCCCGACGAAGGGTTGCCCGGGCATCGCCTCGAGCGTCATGGACGCTTTCTGGCCCACCTTTACCCTCTCGACGTCCGACTCGTAGACGTCGGCCACTACCCAGACAGCGGAGAGGTCGGCGATCTCGAAGAGCTCCTGACCCGGCGAGACGAACAACCCAACCTGGGCGGTGCGCTTCCCGACGTAGCCGTCACGGGGCGCGCGGACGCTCACGAAGTCGATCGGCTTGCGGCGCCGCTCGATCTCCTGGATGTCGAGTTCGCCAATGCCGAGCAGCAGCAGGCGTGCGCGCGCGTCGACCTCGAGGGGAGACGCCACCTGCCCGGTCGCGCCCTGGTCCCGCGCCCAGCGGGTGGCGTTCAAGTAGTTGAGCTGTGCGGTAGTGAGGTCGGGGCTGTAGACGCGGGCTAGCACCTCGCCCTTGCGCACCCGCTGGCCGCTCTGCGACACCAGCAGTTCCTCGATCCATCCCGAGACGCGGCTCGAGACGATGACGATCGATCCCTCGTCGGCGGTCACGATGCCCACGGTGCGCAGGGTGGGCGAGAGCTTCTGGCTCACCACCTCCGCCGTCTTCATGCCGATGAGCTGCACGCGCTCCCGGCTCAACTCCACCGGGGCGAGGCCGGGCACCGGCTCCCTGGGGACGAGCCTCATGCCTCCGCATCGCTCGCAGGTGGCGTTGGGATCATCACTCGTCACCTCCGGGTGCATGGGGCACCAGTACCTGCTCGCCGACGGACGATCGGTGCGGCTCGCCGACGGGAAGGAGCTGCCGGTACCGCCGCCGGCTACCAGGTCCATCCCGCAGATGGGGCATGACCCCGGCCGATCCGAAACCACCGCCGGGTGCATGGGGCAAATGAACCGGGCCGACGAGCGGCTCGCCGGTTCGCCGCCGCTGCGGGCGAAGTAGACCCATGCGGTCGCGGCTGCGACCGCCATGAGAGCGACGAGACTCCAGCGAACGGCCGCCATCGCGCGCACGCCGGGAGGGACCATCTCCTCTGCTTCGGGCAGCTCCGTCGCGGGGCACGCGGCCGGAGCCAGGGACGACAGGTCGTGGGCGCTCATAGGCCGTCTCCCACCTTCCCGCGACCCCGGGCTTGCCTCCGGTGACCTCTCGCCGGAGGGTGACTGCGGCCGCCGCTGCACGGGTCCGCGACACGGGAAGCGTAGACGAGCCCGGGCTGCCCGGCACCTGGAAAGCGCCCGGCCGCCGTCGTTCTGATCCATGTCAAGCACCGCCGTGGACTTCGCGCGCGCAGACGAGGCCCTCTGCGGAGGGGCCTTACGGGCCTTCCTCTAGAGGGGGCGTGGTGGACCCGACTGAGCGTGAGTCATGGAGTGGCTGGCAGGGAATGCGGTCTCGGCTGCCAAGATCCCCGGGAGTGAACGCCTCCCGACAACGGGTTTCGGGCCCGCTCACCAGTCGAAGAAGTAGGAGAGGCCGACGCCCACCCTGAATTTGAAGCTCTGGGAGACGGCTGCGCTCGTCAGGGCTGCCTGGTACCAGGCGGAGGTGGAGAGGGCCCGGTTCCGATCGACGAACTTTCCCAGCGCCCCCTTCATTATGGGCACGAATGCTCCGTTCGCGAAGTTCCAACCGAGCTTCGCCGTTTCGAGCGACGAGACCGCGTTCCACGCGTCGAGCGGCTGCCGCCGCTTCATTTCCGCTCGTCTCCGTCCTGCGCCGCCCTCACCATGGCTGCGACGGCCGAAGCCGAGGGGGTACCCTCCTCCTCGAGGCCGCTCGCGACCCCACCGCGGTCCTCGGCGGTCCGGTTCTGGCTCATCTTCCACTTGCCCTCGAGCTTCAGGATGGGGAGTTCGAAACCCACGATGGCCTTGAGACTCGACCGGATGTAGTCGGGGGGCGCGTCGCTCACCGCCCAGGGGCGGGCCCGTCGAGCCTCGCGGGCCTCGGTGAGCTTCGTCACCAGCGCGAGCAGCCGCTCCTCGTCGTCGAAGAACCGCGCCCGCCCGTGGGCGTGGATGGCGACGTAGTTCCAGGTGGGCACCACCCGGCCAGTGAGCCGCTTCGTGGGGTACCAAGAGGGGGTGACGTAGGCGTCCGGGCCCAGGAAGATGGCGAGGGCCGCGACGTCGGCGGTCACGCTTCGCCACTGAGGGTTCGCCCGGGCGACGTGACCGCGCAGGGTGCCGAGAGGGCCTGCGCCGCGATCGAGCAGCATGGGGACGTGACTCGCGTCCATGCCGTCCGGGCCGAGCGAGACGAGGGTGGATAGCCCCGAGCGCTCGATCGCCTCGTGGAGGACGGAAAGGCGCTTCTCGTGGAAATGTGTCGGCAGGTACATCGCGACCTCCTGAGCCGGCTGGCCGGTCGAGTGTGCCCCCGTCGGGCTCAGAAGGTCCACTTCCTCACGATGGCCTGGAACGCGTCCGTGTAGACGCCCCGGCAGCTGGGCTCCTTCCCGTCCGCACCGGGGCCGCCGAGGGGAGCGTCGAAGATGGCCCCGCGCTGCCAGGCGATGAGGGCGCAGCCGAGCGGGAGTCGCTGCCTGCCCCGCACGCAGTAATAGAGATCGCGCGGCTGCTCGCTCTGGAAAGGGCCGCCGTAGCCGTGGACCTCGTACACCCTGCTCGGAAAGAGGTTCAGCGGAGCGAGCAGCAGCTTGGCCAGCATGAGCGGCTGCGCCTCGTGTCCCCGGGCACCGGCCCAGAGGGCGCGCCCCAGCTCGACGAGCAGGTACCCGGCGGTCGTCCAGGATGCGAGACCGAAATGCATCGGAATCCTCGACCCGCCCTTTACTGCCGCGCTCTGACAGGGATGCCCCCAGCCGAGGCCGTGGCCGTTACTTGGGCGGAGCGGTTGATGGCCCGGCGGCGTCCAGGTCGGCGCCGGCCGGTTCCTCCGCACCAGGATGCGAAGGGCCCGCGTCCCTCGCGAGCCTACCCGGCGGCCACAAGGGCAGCCCCGGCAGCCACGAGAAGGGCCCCGATCAGCTGGGCGCGCGCGGGGCGCTCGCCGAGGGCGAAGGCGAGGCCCTGAGCGAAGACGACGGAGGTGTTTCGCAAGGTGAGGGCCACGCCCGCGCCGGCGGCCGCCAATCCGGAAAGGAAGAGAAGGAACGAGCCCGTGCACAGGAAGCCTGCGAATCCCCAGCGCAGCGCGGAGGGGCCGCCGCACGCAACCGCCTCTCGAAGGGCGATCCCGCTCCGAAGCGAGGCGAGCACCAAGGGGAAGGCCGTCGCCAGGGCGACCGCGAACAGGGGAATGGGGCGCGCTCCCACCGTGAGGGCGCGGTCGTAGCAGAGGTGGTAGCCTGCGATGGCCGCCGCGCAGGCCGCCGCGAAAGCCAGGCCGCTGCGCGACACCGAGTGACGGGCCGAGCGGCCCGCGGCGAGCGACAGGCCCAGGCCGACCACGAGCGCTCCGAGCGCCCCGCGAGTCGCGACCCGCTCCTGCAGGAGAAGGGCGGCCGCGGGCCAGACGAGGAGCATCGCCCCGCCGCGGGCGATCGTGTAGACGACGCCGTAGTCGGCCCGAGCGAGCGCCGCGGCCAGGGTCACGAAATAGAGCCCTTCGAAGACCCCGGCGGCGAGCCCGAAGCCGAGCGCGGCCGGCGTCGCAAAGCCGGGCCCGTCCGAGGCGAGGGACGCGGCGGCCGCGAAGAGCAGGGCGAAGGCGAGGACGCCGGCCACGGCCAACGGAGGGGAACGCTCGCGTTTGAGGAGCGCGTTCCAGAGGGCGTGCAGGAAGGCGGAAGCGAGCAGCGCGGTGAAAGGCATCTCGCTCGGCACCTCGCCCCTTCGCGGCTCCGGCCCGGCTCCCTACGCCTCCGGCTTCCCCGACGCCGTATGGGACATGAGGACCACGTCGTCCCGCTCGACCCATCCCACCCTCTTCCAGAACCGGCGCGCCGCCGTGTTCGCCGGCAGCACCAAGAGGTGGCACTTGTCGATGCCGATCCGGGACAGGGCGGCGAGAGCGCGCTCGACCAGGGCCGCGCCGATCCCCTCTCTCCGGTGGCCGCGAGCGACCGCGAGGTGGTGGAGAAACCCCCGCCGCCCGTCCGTCCCGCACAGGACAGCGCCCACGATCTCCCCGGCCGCCTCGAAGACGAAGCTCGTCCCCGGGTTTCGCCGGAGGTAGCGAGCGATGGCCGGACGCCCGTCCACCTCGCGCAGCACGATGCCCTCGCTCGCCCTCCAGAGGGCCACGACCCGGCCGTAGTCGGCCGCGCGGAGCGCTCGGATTCCGTCCTGGCCCGGGCGCAAAGCCATGGATCGCGTTGGCGACCCGCTGCGGGTCGCGCTCGATCGGCGCGGGAGGGCAGAGCTCTTTCTCACTGCGTCCTCTGCACGCCGGGATGACTCGCTGCCAGGGAGACCGGGTCTCTCACTCCGGAACGGATTTCGGGGGGTGCTTTCGCCGGTGCAAGAAGAGGGCGTTCAGCTCGCCTTCCCCGAGCACGCGTCCCAGCTCCCGGAAGGCGAAGAAGGGGACGAAGGCCACCGTCTCGAGCTGGATGCGAGCGAGCACCTCGTAGCCCTTCCCCCCGGAGAAATCGAACTCCGCCGCAATGGGCCGCTGGTGGATGAGGGCGGCGACCACGTGCTCGACGACGACGAAGGCCGCGACGAGCAAGCTGAAGGCGAGGGTCTTCCAGAGGGTGGTGACGAGGAGAGGGGAGTCGCGCCACCTTTCCCCTACGTGAACGAGCTCGCCGATGAGGATCACCTTGGCGAGGACGAGGGCCTTTATCACCGCCAAGCCGTACTCGAAGGATCCGATGTGATACTCGGCGAGAACAAGCTTGCGATACGTGGTGAGCGACACGAAGAATGCGCCCAGGAAGAGCGCCGTCGTCGCGTAACGGCGGAGTTCGCTCACCAGGCGCCCGCGGAGCTGCTCCTTTTTCGCGCTTTCCGTGGCCATAAAGGTCAGTCGCAACCGTGCCCGGTGGGCACGCAGCGCCAGTAGGCGTTCTCGCAGCGGTCGAGGCAGTCGTCGCTCGGGAGCTTGTCGCCGCTCGGCCCCGCGCAGGCGCTCTTGCAGGCCTCGCGCTCCTTCCGGCACCGCTGGCACGCCTGTTGGGGCGTCTCCGCGGGCGCTGGAGCCGGCTGCGCCGCGGCCGCCGTCGCTAGGGGAGGCTCCGCGGCGCTCGAGCGGGCCGGCCCGGCCGCCAGGGCGAGGAAAAGGAGGGCGACGACCGGCCCGAGGCGGAGGTTGGTCATGTCCCACGCTCCTTTCCATGCAGCGCGACGGGAGCGGATGGGGGCGCCCCGGCGGCTGCCTCAAATTCCGCGAAACGGGGGCTTTCGTCAACGACGGAGGGGATCGCGAGACCCCTCCGGGGCCGCTCTCGGGCCTCGCGCCCGGGCCGTTGCGATTGCCGGGTCCCGGGTCCCTCCCGTTCCTTAGCTCACCCGGCGGAGGGTCGTCACGCAGTTCGTGGCCGCGGAGCCGCCGACGTTGAAGGTCACGCCGATCTCGGGGTGCTTCTTCGCGAGCGGCGCCTGCCCGATGGGCTCGCCGACGAGCTGCTTGAAGGCCAGGGCGTGCATCGAGGCCCCGGTCGCGCCGACCGGGTGGCCCTTCGCCTTGAGGCCGCCGGACAGGTTGACCGGGCAGTCGTCTCCGGCGGTGAAGCGGCCCGCGACGTAGTCGTGCCCGCCCTCCCCGTCCTTCGAGAGCCCGAGCGCCTCGGTGCTCAGGATCTGGTTGATGGTGAAGCAGTCGTGCACCTCGGCGAAGTCCACGTCGCGGATGGTCACCCCGGCCTCTTCGAAGGACCTCTTCACCGCTAGCTTGCCGGCGATGAGCTCGTACATGTTGGGCCGGAGGTACTCCGGCATCCGCTCCGTCACCATGCCGATTCCGGCGATCTCCACCGCGCGACGGCTCCGGGCCTTGGCCTCGGCGGTGGGCGCGAGCACCACGGCTGCCGCGCCATCGCTCACCAGCGAGCAGTCGTGCAGGCGAAGGGGCGGCGCCACCATGGGGTTGCTGCCCTTGCCCTCGTCGGGCAGGGCCAGGATGGCGTCGGCGCTGGTCAGCCCCAGCTTGTCCGGCGGGCTGCCCTTGCCGAAGTGGGCGAGGGGGTTCTGAAGGCCGTTCCGATAGCCGAGGGCGGCCACGTGCGCCAGCATGGTGCGCAGCTGGTCGGAGGTGAGCTCGTAGTGAGCTTGGTAGCCCTTGGCGTACTCGGCGAAGAGCATGGGGAACGTCGAGCCCTTCGCGCCCTCCGACGGCCAGTGCGAGCAGCAGGCGAGCGCGTGAGTCACGTCCTTGGTGGAGAGGAGGTTCATCTTCTCTACGCCGATGACGAGGACGCGACGGAAGCGCCCGGACTCGACGGCGAAGGCGGCGTTGTAGATGGCGGACGAGGACGAGGCACACGCGGCTTCGGTGCGGAAGGTGGGGATGAAGCGCATGACCTCGGGGGCCACCTCCAGCCCGAGCGGCGCCACGTGCTCCTGGTTCACGAACATGGACGGCGAGCAGGCGCCCATCCAGATGCCGTCGACCTCCCTTGGGTCGAGGCCAGCGTCCCGGAGGGCGCCTTGCCCCGCCTCGGTGATGAGCTCGTAGATCGACTTCAGGTCCTTGACCTCGCCCGTCTCCCTGTTTCTCTCGACGAAGGCGCCGAACTTGGTGTTGTAGGCGCCGATGATGCTGACCTTGCTCACGGTTTCTCCTCCCGGGGCGGGCCCCGCATCACTGTGCGGTCCAGCCTCCGTCGATGGGGATGGCGGCTCCGGTGATCTGCTCCGCCGCGGCCGAGCAGAGGAAGATCACGAGCGCCCCGATCTGGTCCACGGTCACGAACTGCTTGGAGGGCTGCTTCTCCGCCAGGAGCTCTCGCTCGCCCTCTTGCAGGCTCACGCCGAGCGCCTTCGCCTTGGCCGCGATCTGCGGCTCGATGAGTTCGGTGCGGGTCCAGCCCGGGCAGAAGGCGTTGCAAGTGATGCCGGTGCCCGCCGTCTCGAGCGCCACCACCTTGGTGAGGCCGACGAGCCCGTGCTTGGCCGCCACGTAGGCGGCCTTGTTGGCCGAGGCGACGAGGCCGTGGACGGAGGCGGTGTTGACGATGCGCCCGAATCCCTTGCGCTTCATGATGGGCAGCGCGTGCTGGATGGCGTGGAAGGCGGCGGAGAGGTTGGTGGCCAGGATGGCATCCCAGCGCTCCGCCGGGAACGAGTCGACCGGGGCGGTGTGCTGGATCCCCGCGTTGTTGACGAGGATGTCGACCCCGCCGAGCTCTCGGGCCGCGGCGGCCACGAGCCCGGCCACCTGGACCGGCTTCGTCAGGTCGGCGCCGTCGTAGCGCACCGCGACCCCGTGCTCCTTCTCCAGCGCCGCCCGGGTGCGCTCGATGGCGGCCGCGTCCCCGAAACCGTTCAGCATGACCCGGCAGCCCTGTGCCGCCAGGGCGCGGGCGATGCCGAGGCCGATCCCGCTGGTCGAGCCGGTGACCAGTGCGCATTTGTCGTTCAGCATGGCGCTCTCCCCTAGTGCTCGATGGCCCGCTTGTGGGTCTCGGCCGAAAAGGCGACCGAGACCACGGTGATGAGCACGAGCCCGATCATGTAGAGCGCGACGGGCCACGGCTTGCCATTCGACTGGGCCAGCAGCCCGGTGGCGATGAGCGGCGAGAGGCCACCCGCGAACACCGAGGCGAGCTGGTACCCGAGCGAGGCGCCGCTGTACCGCAGCCGCGCCGAGAAGAGCTCGGAGAAGAAGCTGGCCTGGGGGCCGTACATGGCGGCGTGGCCGAGGCAGATGGCGAGGACGGTGGCGAGCCAGATGAGCCCGGGCTGCTTGGTGTCGAGCATGAGGAAGAACGGGAAGGCGAGCAGGCCGCAGGCCACGGCGCCCCAGATGTACACCGGCCGGCGGCCGATTCGGTCGGAGAGCGCGGCCCAGGCCGGCGCGGCGAAGATGCCGATGAAGGAGGCGATGAGAAGACCGTTCAGAGCGATGACGCGGCTGATCTTGAGCTGCGCCGCCACGTAGGTGAGGGCGAAGGTGGTGAAGAGGTAGAAGAGGCCGTTCTCCGCGAAGCGCGCTCCGGCCGCCACCAGGAGGACCTTGGGGTGCGTCTTCAGCACCTCAAGGATCGGCATGCGTGACTCGACCTTCTGCTCCTTCACCTTGGCGAACACCGGGGACTCGGCGACGTTCATCCGGATCCACAGCCCCACCACGACGAGCACGAAGCTCAGCAGAAAGGGTACGCGCCAGGCCCAGTTCAGGAAGTCCGCCTCGGGCATCCCGGACACGTACCGAAATACGAGCGTCGAGAGCAGGAGACCGATGTAGGCGCCCACCTGCGGCCAGGAGCCGTAGAAGCCGCGCCGGTTCGCCGGCGCGTGCTCGACGGCCATGAGCACTGCTCCGCCCCACTCGCCGCCGAGGCCGAACCCCTGCAGGAGGCGCATGGCCACGAGGAGGAGCGGGGACCACACTCCGATCGACTGGTAGGTGGGCAGGAGACCGATGACGGCGGTGGCGAGCCCCATGATGAGAAGGGTGAGGTACAGCATGTTCTTCCGGCCGATGCGGTCACCGTAGTGGCCGAAGACGATGCCGCCGATGGGGCGCGCGATGAAGCCCACCGCGAAGGTGGCAAAGGCGGCGATGGTGCCGACCAGGGGATCGAAGGTGGGGAAGAACAGCTTGTTGAAGACCAGGGCGGCGGCGGTGCCGTAGAGGAAGAAGTCGTACCACTCGATGGACGTCCCGATCAGGCTCGCGAGCGCCACCTTGACGCTCTCTCGGTAGTTTGCGACCGCTAGGGAAGGGATCTCGACCTGGGCTTTGGATTCCATGGCTCCTCCGGGAAGACGGCGGGGCTGTGACGCAAGGGAAAGGGATCGGGCTCAGCTGCGAAACTGCGGCGCCAAGATGAGGGGCGGCTCGGTGCAGGCGCAGACCTCGGCGGCGGTGAGGCCGGGTGCCACCTCGACCAGGACGAGACCCTTGGGCGTGACATCGAGGACGGCTCGATCGCTGATGATGCGCTGCACCACGCCCGCGCCGGTGAGCGGCAGTGTGCAGCGGTTCAGGATCTTCGTCTGCCCCTGCTTGTTGACGTGCTCCATCAGGACGACGATGCGCTTGGCCCCGTGGACCAGATCCATCGCGCCTCCCATCCCCTTCACCATCTTCCCGGGGATGGTCCAGTTGGCGAGGTCGCCGGTTGCCGAGACCTCCATCGCTCCCAGGATGGCCAGGTCGATGTGGCCGCCGCGGATCATGGCGAAGGACTCGGCGCTGCTGAAGATGGCCGCGCCCGGGATCATGGTCACCGTCTCCTTGCCGGCATTGATGAGGTCGGGGTCGATCTCCGCCTCGCGCGGGTAGGGGCCGAGCCCGAGCAGTCCGTTCTCCGACTGCAGGACCACGCGCTTGCCGGGAGGGATGTAGTTCGCCACCAGCGTGGGCATGCCGATGCCGAGGTTGACGAAGTAGCCGTCCTGGATCTCCTGGGCGGCGCGCTGCGCGATCTGCTCTCGGGTCCAGGCCATGGTCAGTTCCTCACCGTGCGGCGCTCGATCCGCTTCTCGACGCCCGGGCTGACGAGCACCCGGTGCACGTACACGCTGGGCGTGTGGACCTGGTCGGGGTCGATCGCCCCGGTCTCGACGACCTCCTCGACCTCGGCGACGGTGACCCGGGCCGCGGCCGCCATCATGGGGTTGAAGTTGCGGGCGGTGCGGCGATAGACGAGGTTCCCGAGCCCGTCGGCGCGCCAGGCCTTGACGAGCGCGAAGTCCGCGGTCAGCCCCTGCTCGAGCAGGTAGCGCTTCCCGCCGAACTCCCGCACCTCGCGTCCCTCGGCGATGGGCGTGCCGACGCCAGCCGGCGTGTAGAAGGCGGGGATGCCGGCGCCGCCGGCGCGGATGCGCTCGGCGAGAGTGCCCTGCGGCACGAGCTCGACCTCGATCTCGCGTGACAGGAGCTGGCGCTCGAACTCCTTGTTCTCGCCGACGTAGGACGCGACCATCTTCCGGATCTGTCGCTGTCGCAGGAGGAGCCCGAGGCCCCAGTCGTCGACGCCGCAGTTGTTGGAAATGACGGTGAGGTTCCGCACTCCCTTGTCGCGCAGCCCCTCGATCAGCCGCTGGGGAATCCCTACCAGGCCGAAGCCGCCGGCCATGATGGTGGCGCCGTCCTGGATGCCAGCGAGCGCCTTCTCGAGTGAATCGCAGAGGCCCATGTTCCCTCCTGGCGGGGGCCGCCGGGAGCCCCGCGGGGGCGGAGCTGCGGCACCCCGGGCGCGCCCTTCGCGCATGGTGTCGGTCGTAACGAGAGCAAGGGACGCGCCAACGTCGCGCGCGCACTCGCGGCCTTGGAGAAGCGCTGTCGTTCACGGCACTCGGGCGGCCCGGGGAAGGACCTTGGGAATCGCTCGCGGGAGCGAGATTCCAGGATTCCGGAAAATCCGGCTCGGGAAAAACCTCCTCACCGGGTCCTCTGGCGGCCCCAACCCCTCGGAGTTAGCTCGTCCTCGTCCTCGCGAGGCGCCGTGTTCCAGGCGGGCGGACCGAAGTCCGGAAAGCTGGACTCCCAGGATGCCGGGGCTCGGCGATGCTGTAGCGCTCGATCTTGGCGTACAGGGACGACTTGCTGATCCCGAGCCGAGCGGCCGAGGCGCGCTTGTCTCCCTTCGACTCGCGCAGCGCGCGCCGGATGGCCTGCTCCTCGGCGTCGTGCAGCAGGTCTCGGAGCGGGCGAGGTTCGGCGGTCCCGTTGCGGGAGGGATCGCAGTCCATTCCTGGCGGGAGGTCGGCTCCGCGTATGGAGGGGCCGGTCTTGATGTAGAGGGCCTGCTCGAGCACGTTGCGTAGCTCGCGGACATTGCCGGGCCAGGGATGCCTCATGAGGACGCGCTCGGCGTCTGGCTCCACGCCGTGAACGGGGATGCCAGTCTCCTTCTCCAGGCCGCGCAGCAGGGTATCGACGAGGGGTGGGATGTCCTCGGGCCGGTCCCGGAGAGCGGGGATCTCGAGTTTCAGCACGTTCAGCCGGTAGTAGAGATCGCGCCGGAAGGCGCCGGCCTCCACTAGGGCCTCGAGATCCCGGTTGGTGGCCGCGACGATCCGGACGTCGATGGGCTCCGGCTCGACGGCACCGACCGGCTCGATCTCGCGCTCCTGGAGGACCCGGAGGAGCTTCACCTGCATCGCCAGGGGCAGCTCGCTCACCTCGTCGAGGAGGATGGTGCCCTTCTCGGCGAGGGCGAACTTGCCCTTTCGCCCGCCGCGGTGCGCTCCGGTGAAGGCACCCGCCTTGTAGCCGAAGAGTTCCGACTCGAAGAGCGTCTCCGGAATGGCGGCGCAGTTCACCTTGACGAAGGGGCCGAGAGCGCGAGCACTGCCGCGGTGGATGGCGTGGGAGAAGAGCTCCTTCCCGGTGCCACTCTCTCCCAGAAGCAACACGGTGGTGTCGCTGCGCGCCACCCTGCGCGCCAGGGCCTTCACCCGCTCCAGAGCCGTGCTCGTGCCCACGATGTTGTCGAAGGAGTGCTTGGCGGCTCCGCGTCGTCGCAGCTCGTCCTGGTAGAACTCCAGCTCCTTCTTCAGGGCGGCGAAGCGCCCCGTCATGGCGAAGAGCTCGTCGACGTCTCGGAAGAGCACCTTGCCCACCACCGCCACCACCTTGCCGCGCTCGAAGACCGGGATCCGGTGGCAGATCATGTCGCGGCCGCGGATGCGCTGCAGCTGGGCGATCTCGGGCACGCCCGTCTTGGCGACGATGTGCATCCGGGTGTTCTCGACCACCTCGGTGACGTGGCGCCCGATCATGTCCTCAAGGCGAACACCTAGAAAAGTGGCGTAGGCTTCGTTGGCCTTGAGGACGAAGCCGTTGACGTCGGTGATGAGGAGACCTTCGTAGGCGTTATTGAGCGCCTCCTCGAGCATGGCGTGCTCCCGCTCCGACCTCTGGGCGCGCTCCGCGAGGTGCCTGAGGAGGCGGTGCAGCGGGCCACCGCGACGTGCTTTCACCCTGCCATGCTAGAGGATGGGCACCGCCGCGCGGAAGGTGCCGAGACGGTCTGGCGCCCGCTCATACTGGACGCGTCGCGTCGACATTGAGGGGGCGCTGCGTTCGACGTCGATCCGCGGTGGCGGGCGAGACCGCGGAGCGACCCGCCGATCCCGCCACTCGCGCACCCTCGGTGGCGACAGGAGCTCTCATACTCGGAGGAACATTCGTTGACGCCACAAAGGGGGGCCTTCTCGCGTGGGCCCCCATCGTGGCCAGGCGGTTTCGGGACGCGGGGGCGAGATCTGCGCCGAGCAAGTCGAGGAAGAGGCTCGGACCGCTCCCACGTCGGGTGCGGGGCTTCGGAGGGGTGAAACGTCGATGGAGGTAAAGAGCTCATGAACGCTATGTCGCCTCGCGAGCAGGCGGAGATCGCCCGCGCCAACGAGTCCGGTCTCGAGCCCGTGCTCTTCGTCCACGGGCTCTGGCTGTTGGCGAGCAGTTGGGAGCACTGGCGCAGGGCCTTCGAGGAGAGCGGCTACATCACGCTTGCGCCCAGCTGGCCGGATGACCCCGAGACCGTCGAGGAGGCGCGTCGCCACCCCGAGGTCTTCGCGCACAAGAAGGTGGAGGAGGTGACGGCTCACTTCGCCGACGTCGTCGGCCGCCTGGAGGCCACGCCGGCGATCGTCGGGCATTCGTTCGGAGGGCTCATCACCGAGCGGTTGGCGGGAGAAGGCCTTTCCGCCGCCTCGGTCGCCATCGACCCGGCTCCGTTCCGCGGCGTCCTGCCCCTGCCGCTGTCCGCGCTCCGGGCGGCCATGCCGGTGCTCGGCAATCCGGCCAACTACGGCCGCGCAGTGGCGCTCACGTTCGAGCAGTTCCGGTACGCCTTCGCCAATGCGGTCAGCGAGGAGGAGGCGAGGGAACTCTACGAGACCTACTCGGTCGCCGGGCCGGGAGCGCCGCTGTTCCAGGCGGCCGCGGCGAACCTGATCCCCTGGACGAAGGTTACGGTGGACACCGCGAACCCGGACCGCGGGCCCCTCCTCATCATCTCGGGAGAGCGGGACCATACGGTGCCCTGGGCGATCGCGCACGCCGCCTACAAGCGCCAGGCCCGGAATCCCGGGGTCACGGAGTTCCGCGAGATGCCCGGTCGCGGGCATGCCCTCACCATCGACAGCGGCTGGCGCGAGGTGGCGGACGTGGCCCTCGGCTTCGTGAGCCGACACCACCCGGCGCACGCGCCCAAGGGGAATGAGCGCGCGCCCCTCGGAGACCAGGTGGAGAGCGGGACCGCGGGAACCTGAGCCTCATCGTCGACCCGCTAGCCGTCGCTCGCCACGACCTTCCGCGCCGCGGCGAGGCGCCTTCGCAGGTCCGGAAGCGCTCTCGCCGCCTCGGGGCTGCCAGCGAGTTTCCCGATGGCGCGGTCAGCGGCGTCGAGGCCGAGGGAGAGGCCGAAGCGCGTCGTGGCGCGCTTGAGGGCGCTCTGGAAGCCCGGGTCGGAGCGCAGCTCTGTCTCGCCCAGGACCTCCGCCTTCGTCACCAGGTCGGTGAGAACGGCGATGGCCCGGCGCACGTTCGCCGGGGAGCTCAGGTCGCCGGACTTCGTGAACTGCTCGACCTCCGGAAGACTGGTCGCGAAGCGTCGGAGCGCCTCGGCCTGCTCCGCGCTGCGCGGGTGCCCTTGGTGCATGACGGCCTGGGCGGCGCCCATGATCGCGAAGGGGGCGAGCGCCGCACGTGTGAGCACGGGCCCGCCGGAGATGACGCCGGTCAAAGCGAGCCCGAGCAGGGCCAGTCCACCGATCCCGTGGACCAGGTGCAAGACCGTGCCCTCGATGGAGAGCAGCTCCCGCGCCAATGCGCGCACTGGCACGAGCCCAAACCCGGCTGCGGCGAGGAGGCTCACCAGGGACGCGACGGATTGACGGTGCAGCTTGAAATACTCGTGGGCTCCGAAGGCCGCTACGGCCACCGCGATGCACGAGGCGTAGACAAGCAGCCTGCGCACGACGGACCGACGAGCAGGCTCGGTCGGGACGAGCTCGGCACCGGGAGCCGGTTTCATTTGCGGATCCTAAGGCCGGCCCCTCGAGCTCTCAACGCGGAGCGAGGGCCGCGCACCGATTTTCGGCGTCCCGGTGGGCAGCGGGGTTCCTACACCCCGGCGGCCCGCGCGGTCGCGCGTCGGAGAGCACTCGCGGGCTCGGCCGAGCGAGCCTCAGTCGACCGGTCTCGCTCGCGTCACGTCGAACGGGTGGTCGATGAGCGACTGTGCTCGTTCGACGAACGCTTCGGTCTGCGGCAAGGCGGCGTGCCTCTCGAACGCCGCCTCGTCGGTCCACCGGGAGTAGATGTAGAAGAGGCGCGCATCCCGGAGCGACCGGTGCGCCTCGATCTGCAAGCAGCCGGGCTCGGCTCGGACGCCTGCCACCTGCTCCCGCAAGACGGTGGCCAGGGCGTCGGAGTGGCCTTGTCGAGCTCGGAAGCGGGCGAAGATGTGAAGCTCCATGGGCCCCTCGCTTTGCCGCCGGTGGCGCGGGGTGTCCGGCGCCTGGAATGGGTCTAGTGCACGAGGATGTGGGCGTTGATGAGGTCGTAGACGAGCGACGCAGCCGCGGAGGCCGCGGCTTCCTCGGCGGAGCTGTAGTTGATGGTGGTGGAGCTGCCGCTCCAAACCGGCACCTCCGGGTTCTTGGCCGCGTAGACGTTGGTGTCGGCCACCACGCGGCCGTAGCTGCCGTACCCGTACCCGCCGTCATAAGGGCCCAGGCGCTGGACCACGACCAGGTCCACGTTCATCTCCCTCACGAAGGCCTCCACCTTGGCGTCCTCGAGCTGGTTGGGGGGGAAGACCCCGCTCGAGGTGGCGACCTCGAACCCCCTGCTGAGGAGCGAGCGGGCGATGCCGTTCTCGAAGCTGACGCGGTACTGCGGGTCGGGAACGACGGCGACCACGAAGACTCGGCGCACTGGCGCGGGCTGGTAGTTCGGATCCCGCCAGGCCTGGACGAGGTGGGTGGTGGCGCACGAGGCGAGTGCCAGCGCCGGAAGGGCGAGGGCGGCGATTCGGGGCAGGCGATTCATCGCGGCTCCTTCTCGCGGGCGGAGCGCGGGCGCCTCGGGCGCCGCTCGCGACATCCCGAACGTCCCACCATCGGCACTCGAGTTCAAGTCGCCGGAGCGACACGCCCGCGGGACGCGGGGGGCGGCTCGGGTCCTGGCGAAGGCATTGGTCCTTCGGTTATCTCTCCCGATCAGTGGCCCGGATCGCCGGAAGGGGCGGGCCCGGACCGCCCGAGGGTCTCGGGGTGCCGACGATCAGGGCTTCTTCCGGATCTCCTCGAGGGCCTTCTTCAGGATCTGGTAGATGCGCTCCTTCTCCTCCATCGGGGCCTCGAGCTTCTCCCGGAGCGTGTCCCTCATGTCCCCCCAGATCTCCCGGAACTGCGAGCGGAAGTGGCGCCATTCGCGACGTGCCTCTCCCCTCGGGTCGGTCCCGAAGTCGTTGCGAATGTCCTCCTCGTCGGCGTACTCCCTCTGAAAGCGAGCCATCTTGCGCCCGAAGCGCGCCAGCTGCTCCAGCGTCTCGTCGGCCACGGCGCGGTTCTTCGCGAGGTAGGCCTTCCCGGCGTCGGTGATGGCGTAGAGCTTCTTGTTGCCCTCGGCCTCGGCCACCGCGTACTCCACCTCCTCCAGGTAGGTGAGCGCGGGGTAGACCACGCCCGGACTGGGAGCGTAGATCCCGCTCGAACGCTCCTCGAGCTCCTTGATGATGTCGTATCCGTGGCGGGGCCGCTCCTCGAGCAGCACGAGAACGATGAGCTGAAGGTCACCCGAGGCGAGCATCCGGGCGGCCCGGAAGCCGCGGCCTCCACCCATGAGGCCCCCGAAGCGTCCGAAAAGGCCGTGGCCGCCACCGAAGGGCCCGCCGTGCCCCCGGTGGCCGCGTCCGTGGTGCCCACCTCTTCCGAAATTCCAGTGTGCGTGCATGTTCCCGTCTCCCGTATCGGTTGATATATCTCTATATATATCGTACGACATGTCGCACGCAACTAGTCTTTCGTGAGTTACTCGGCTGCCCAGAATTTGGTGTTTGAAAACAATTAGTTCGCGGCACCCCCCAGGCTCGACCTCCCCTTCGCGGGCGCGGCGGCGCCGGGTAGGGCCTCCACAGCCAAGTCCGTTGAGCGTCAGCGCTGGGCGAAACCGAAGAGGGCAGACTGGGTGAGCCGAGAGGACCGGGCGCTCTGGGCGAGCGTGAGGTAGACGCCGTCGGGTAGTTCTCGAAGCCGCCGGTGGGACCGCGCGTGCTCTCCGGTACAGAAGAGCTCGGAGTGCAGTCAATAGTCCTGGAGGATGTTCGGCCTCTTGAATCGGGCCCAGTCGATCGACGGCTCCAGGACGAGCGGCGGCTCGCCGCTCGTCCGCCAGCGAAACTCCTCGTCGACCTCGATCTCGATGGGGCGGAAGCAGGTGGCGCATCGCGATTCGATGCGCACCGTCGCGGGCCGGCCGTCGAGGCGCCCTTGCACGAAGGGCGTGGCGAAGGCGTCCTCCGCTCAGGCGCCGTAGAGGCGCTCCCCCGACGCAAACGCAAGGTGATGCGGCGTCGCGACAGCGGCGACGGGGAAGGCCCAGCCGACATCTCCCGCTGCGTCGCGGACGAGGAAGAGCAGACGCCGCTCGAGGTCGGAGAGGGCAGCCTGCACGTCGTCGAGGGGGGCTCCGACCTGCGCTGCGATGGCCCCCGGTGGGACCGGCCGGCCCGAGCGGGCGAGCAGCAAGACCGCGGCGCGGCGCACGTTGCGCTGAAGCCCGGGGAGGTCGTCGAAGCGCTGACGAGCGGAGGGCAGGTGCGCCCGGAGTGCCTCCCACCAGGCCGACTCCGACTTTGCCTCGATGCTGGCCCCGCGGCCGAAAAGGACGAAGGCGCCGGTCATTGGCCATCCCGGGCGCCCTGCAGCGCGAGGCCTTCCGCTGCGCCGAGCGGGCGGCCGAGCCGTGCCCTCCGAGACTGCGCCGCCGGCGCGGGTGCGAGGAGCGGGGCGAGCCCTGGCAGGCAGGGGAAGGGCGCCAGGGCTCGGAAGAGCCGGTCGCGGAGCTGGACCATCAATGTTCCCCGATGGGGCCTTCGCGCTCCCGGAGCCGGTGGCTGTGCTCGGCCCGGAGCGTGAGGCGGTAGAAGCGAGCCAGCTCCGCTGCCCGGCTGCGGGTCCGGGGGGAAAAGGGCGCCTTCCCCTCGAGCGCATGGAGCACCACCCCCTCGAGGAGGTCTCCCAGGGTGAGGTCGAGGTCCTCCGCCAACGCCTTCAGGACCTTGAGCAGGCGTCGCTCCATGCGAACGCCGGTCTGGACGCGCTCGACGACGAGGGAGGGGTCCGGGGCACGCGGCCGGGATCTCGGGGGCATGGCGAGTACTTACCAATGTACCACGGTACGGTCAACCCCCGTCCTCCCCGCCCGCGGGGCCCATTCGGACCGGCCGGGGGAAGGGTGTGCCCTCGCCGACCTGGCGCTCGCCCGCCCGCAGTCGGGGAGGCCATGGCGGACCGGGGTCGGCCCCAGAAGGAGCGCCCGCCCCGGAGGTCGCGCCGGATTAAGTAGTGTCTAAGGGATTGGGGTGGCAGCGCCGCTCCCGGAAAAGGCCGATGGGCTCACACGACACGATAAGCGCGACGGTCCCGGTGGCGCCCCCGGGCAGCTCCTGCCAGCGGTCTCGCGAACCGAAGGCACCCGAGCCGTGAGCGGCGTCCTGAAGGGCGTGGGAGTCTCGACGGGCATTGCGCGAGGGCGGGCCCTGGTGCTCGCCTGCGGCAACCGGTCCGCCGCCCCGCGCCGGAGCATCCAGGCCTCCGAGGTGGCGGGGGAGAGTGGGCGCCTCGAGGCCGCGGTCGCCTCGGCGGCTGCGGAGCTCGCCCGACTCCGCAAGGACGTGAGCGACCAGATCGGCCCGGGGCAGGCCGACATCCTGGGCGCGCAGGCGCTCCTCCTCCAGGACCCCGCCCTGCGCGATCGCGTGCTCCACATCGTCGACGAGAAGCACGTGAACGTGGAGACGGCGCTCACGGAGGTCATCGACGGCTACAGCCGCACGCTCGGGGGCACCCCCGACCCCTACCTCCGCGAGCGGGCAAGCGACGTGCGCGACGTGGGCCGCCGCCTGCTCTCGGCGCTGGCGGAGCGCCCCACCGCCCGCCCCATGAGGATCCCCGAGAACTCCATCATCGTCTCGGAGGAGCTCTTGCCGTCCGCGACGGCTCGCCTGCAGCTCGAGAACGCCAGCGCCTTCGTCACCGAGCGCGGGAACAAGTTCTCGCACAGCTCCATCCTGGCGCGCTCTCGCGGGACGCCGGCCGTGATCGGAATCCCGCAGGCGCCGCTCCAGATCAAGTCCGGCGACCGGATCATCGTGGACGGCACGGCCGGGGTCGTCTTCGTGGACCCGTCGCCGTCGGTCGAGCGCGAGTACGATCGCCTGGAGGCGGAGCTGCGAGCCGCTCAGGAGACCCTGAGCGAGGTCGTCGACAGGCCGTCGTCCACCTCGGACGGCGTGGTCATCCCGCTGCTCGCCAACTTGAACAAGCTTTCCGACGCGGAGCCCGCCCTCGTCTACCGGGCCGACGGGATCGGGCTTTTCCGGACTGAGTTCCAGTTCTCGGTCCGAGACGCGTTCCCGACGGAAGAGGAGCAGCACGAGCTCGTCGCGCGGGTGGCCGAGCTCTTCCACCCGCGGAAGGTGGTGTTCCGGCTCGTCGATCTGGGAGGCGAGAAGGTTCTGCCTTACTTTCCCTTGCCCCCCTCTCGAAACCCGTCGCTGGCGGAGCGTGGGATCCGCCTGCTGCTCCGGCATCCCGAGGTGCTGAAGCCGCAGCTGCGCGCCCTCCTTCGAGTCAGCGCGGACCACCCGGTCTCGATCCTGCTCCCCATGGTGGGAGGGCTCGAAGAGGTACGCGAGGCGCGCGTCGTCCTGCGCGAGGTACAAGGAGAGCTTGCCGAGGCGGGGGAGCGCTTCAACCCCTCGGTGCCGGTGGGGGCCATGATCGAGGTCCCGTCGGCGGCGCTCATGGCCTCGACGCTCGCGAAGGAGGTCTCGTTCCTGAGCCTAGGGACCAACGACCTCGTGCAGTACGCGGTGGCGGCGGACCGCGAGGACGAGAGCGTCTCCCGCTACTACCAGCCCTTGCACCCGGGCGTGCTGCGGCTCATCCGGCTGGTGGTGGAGGCCGCCACGGGCGCCGGTCGGGAGCTGACGATCTGCGGGGAGATGGCGGGCGATCCCCGGCTCTCGGGGCTCCTCCTCGGGCTCGGACTGCGCGAGTTCAGCGTCGCGCCGGGCGAGATGCTGGAGGTGAAGGATTCCATCCGCAGGACGCGTCTGCAGGAGGCGCGCGAATTAGCGCATGAGGCGCTGGAACTCGGGTCGGCTGCAGAGGTGGAGAAGTTGCTGAACGGCGGCCGTGCCTCCTCGGGGGACATGGCGCCCTCACCCCCCGCGGGTTGAGGTCCGCCGGCGCCGCCGCGGCGCGCGACGGCACAGCGCGCTCATGGCTCCCATCCGCCCGTACTTTCGCCAGCGCCCCCGGGGGCTGGCGCTCGGACGCGGTCGATCTTCCACGACGCCACCTCTCTCGCCCTCGCGCTCCAGAGCGAGGAGGGCAGACTCTCGCACCCGACCGCCGACCGCTACTTGCCGCTCCTGTACGCGGTCGGGGCCAGCGCGCCGGACGATCGCGTGCGATTCCCCATCCACAGGTTCGGCATGGCTTCGATCTCGATGCGCTCCGCGATTCTCGGCTGACGACCCCCAACGCCCGGGTCGCGCTCTCGGTCCGAGCCGCCGAGGGCGTGGGCCCAGGCAGGCGGAGGGGAAAGTGGCCCCTTCGCGCGGCTTTGATTCCTTTCATCTGGGGCGCCGCCGGGGTCGCGTCACGAGCGGTATGAGCGCCGTAAGCCCATCTTTGGGACGAGAAGCGGCCTTATCGAAGCCAGCGCGGGCAGCGCCCGCGGTGGCGTCGGTCCCCCCCGATAGGGCCGCCGGATCCGAGGACCACCGATGTGAGCGCAGGGCCGAGGTTCGAGCGCTCGAGGCATCGCCCCATCCGGGGACCCCCGACCTTGGGATAACACTGCCTTGGGTCGAAGCCCGTAGGATGTGCACCCACAACCCGGTTCACGTTCGGGAGGCCGAGCATGCGCGACGAATCCCGCAAGCTCATCGCCGCAGTATTGGCGGTCGCCGACTGCCACTACGCAGAGGACGACGGCGAATGGGCCCGGCAAATCGCAACGCTCGAGGAGCGCATGCAGAATTGGTTTCGCGCCAAGGGCTGGGCACCCCCGTCCGGAACGGGGACGGCGGCCGCACCCACGGACGGAACTTGAATTGCGGCCGGATGTCCTCCCCCGATACTAGGTGCCCCGGTGTGGCGGGGCCTGCGACCCGCCGGGGAGCGGTCCGGACCCCGGCTGCGGGGTGCCGGCGGAACGGGGCGTGAGGCCCGGCGGTCGGATTCTGCCCTTCGGCTCTCACGCTGTCTGCGGGCCGCTCGCGGGATTCGCTCCTGCGTGCTACCGGTGATCGGAGCCGACGGCGCCGTGCGCCCGTTGGCCACGTGAAGACCCTCTCAAGGAGAGACGCATGCCGCAGCCTGACTTGGAGTCCCGGTTCCAGCGCCTCGCCAAGCTGGTGGCGTTCGGCGTTGGCGCAGTCGTCGTCCTCACGTTCGTCTTCGGCTCCTACTACACGGTGCAGCAGGGGACCATGGCCGTGCAGACGCGCTTCGGATCCATCGCTCAAGTCACCGGACCTGGCCTCCACTTCAAGGTTCCATGGGTCGACGATGTGGCGGTGGTGTCCACCCGGACGACCTCGCTCGAATGGCACCGGCAAGACAAGGGCGACAGCCGCATGGAGGCGTACAGTCACGACCAGCAGGCTGCCCTCATGTCGGTCAAGCTGTCCTATCACGTCAAGGGCGAAATCCAGTCCGTGCGGGACCTGTACTCTCAGTTCCGGAACGCGAGCAATCTCGAGGACACGGTGATCATCCCGCGCGTCGCGCAGGGGGTGAAGACCACCTTCGGCCAGTTCACCGCGGCGTCCGTGATCCAGAATCGCGTTGCCTTCAACGACGCGGCGGCGAAGGCGGTGGAGGGCCTGGTCAACGCGGGCATAGAGGGCATTCGCACGCCCATCGTCATCGACGGCATCAACATCTACGACATCAAGTTCTCCGACGCCTACGAGCACGCCGTCGAGCAGCGGATGCAGGCAGAGGTGGAGGTCCAGAAGGTGATCCAGAATCTCGAGCGCACCCGGAAGGAGGCGGAGATGAAGGTCGTCGAGGCCGAGGCCAACGCGAAGGCGGTGACGCTGCGCGGCAACGCCGAGGCGAACGCCATTCGCGCCCGGAGCGACGCCTTGAGGGACAGCCCAAAGCTCGTGGAACTCACCGCCGCGGAGAAGTGGGATGGGCACCTGCCGACTACCATGGTCCCGGGAAGCGCTCTCCCCTTCATTCACGTGGCCGGCGCGCGCGGAGGACCCTGATCGGCGCACCCGGCGGGATCTTGCTCCCCCGTCGTCATCGCGGCGGTTCCGGGTCGCATCGACCCGAACCTCTGGCTTCCCCACCGCCTCGTTTCGGGAGAAGGAGTGCCACGGGTCAGCGTCCGAACCAGCGTGCCCGGCGGGTTGCACCGAAGGCTTGCTTGTCGGCCCGTAGCTGGGTGGACGGCTCGTAATAGGTTCCGGTGGGCTTCGGCCCGGAGAAGAAGTCGACGTCGACGCGGGCGACCCGGTCATCTCCGAACTCCACGTAGCAGGTTCCCGCTCCGGGATAACGCGCGCTCTGCACCTCGCCGCGGATGCGCGAGATCAGGTTCGCCGCCACCGTGCGTGCCGCTGCCTCTGCGAAGAGGCCCGCTTTCGGGGCGCCCGTGTTGGCCAAGTCGCCTATTGCCAGAACGCCGGGGTAAGGGGCCTCCAGGGTGCGCGGGTCGATGGTAACCCAGTCGTCCCGAGTCATGCCGGCCGCCACGACCACGTCCGGCGCCCGGTTCTTCGGGACGCCCAGGAAGAGGTCGCATGGCAATTCGCGCCCGTTCTCGAGTCGGACAACCCGCCGCCCCTCGTCGACCTCTACGACCCGGTGGCTGGGGATGTAATCGATGCCGCGGATCGCAAATTCGGCCACTAGCGCCTTCGACATCTCCGGCGACGGCGGCACGGGGCTGGGGAGGGGGTTCACGAGCGTGATGCGGCACGCACCGCGCACGCCGCGCTTGACTAGGTAGTCGTGCAGCATGAGTGCGCATTCGCTCGGCGCCGGGGGGCACTTGTAGGGTGCGCCGCACACACCGACCACCGCGTCGCCACGGGCGAACCCCGGGAGGATGCCGGCCAAGTAGCGCGCGCCCGGGACCGAGTAGAACTCGTTCCTTCCCATCACGACGCCGGGCGTTCCCGAGACGTCGTAGTCGGCGCCGAGTGCGACCACCAGTACGTCCGCCTCGTGGACGCCGGCATCGGTGGTAACCCGGCGCGCGACGGGATCAATGGCGGTAATCGTCTCGCGTCGGAGGACCACGCCCGGCTTCGCGAAGGCGGCGTAGGGAAGCTGGACAGCTGCGAGCGTCGCACGCCCGAACACCACGTCGAGCTTGGAGAACCCAAAGACGAAGGCGCTCGCCTTGTCGAGAAGCGTGACGGACACGGCCTCGCCGAGCGCCTCGGAGAGCGACGTGGCGAGCTCCAGGCCTCCGAATCCCGCCCCCAAGACAACGATCCTGTTCTTCATCGCCTCCCCGGCCGTACGCGCACTCTCAGCTTACCCAGGTCGGGCGCTCGGGCTCCCTCTGAATGGGGCGTAAGCGGAATTTGTGCTCACCGTCGGCAAACCGCAGGGCACCGTCGTCTCCTCAAAACGCCGGGTATCCGTCGGGTCGCGCGAGCGCTTTGACCTGCGCCGGTTCGAATCGTCCTGCCAACCCGAGGGGCCAGTGCTCAAATGGCGGGTATCGTGGCCCAGCCAGTCGACCCTCTTCTGCTCTCGGTAGCCAAAGGGAATGACCGCGGATGGGAAGTGCCGTCCTCGACCTGATGCTGCAGGTGCCCTGCACGGGCAACCTGCAATGAAGCGTCTGGCGGTTAGCCCCCGCGGCGTTTCGACTTAGTGATGAACGCGGGCCGACATCGCGAAACGAACGACGTATTCGGCGGTGTAGCGCCAGGAGCGGAGAGCGGGGGCCACCGGGGCGCTCCGGCCGCCGCCGCAGGCGCCCTTCCAGAACCGGTGGACCTCGGAGAGAAGGCCGTCCAGGCCCTTGAGGACGTCGGCAAGAGCGGAGTCGACGACGTGGATGTTCGCGGTCACGAGGGCGGCCATGAAGAGCGCCATCACGATGGCGGACAGAAGGTGGGCGCGGTCGGGGAGGAGGGGCAGCGTGGAGTGGTTCAGATGGCTCACGGCGTCCTCCGGCTGTTGCCCCCCCGGGCTTCTGCCGTAGGGACAGGGCAGGGCAGAGGACCTGACAGGCGGACCGCTTCGGAGGCTTCGCCGCGCAGGACCTGGCGGATCCCAGCCGGAGAAACAGGCGTTTACTTCCTGGGAAGCCAGCCGCTTGCGGGGCTGCCGGCGAGGACCAAGGCGCCAGCAGGGGCGAGCCCCAATGGCCTGCTCGGAGGCCGGCGACGACGTGCCGAGGGCGAAAGCGGGCGTCGGTCGCGCCTCGAGAGGAGACCGGGACCTCGGCGGCTGTCGCGGGAGTCCCGGTCTCCCAGGCTCGCTTCTCGAGCCGCTCCTCCCCCTAGAGGATCCCCCGGACCCGCAGGGCATCGATGAGATGCTGGACGGCTCCGGTTCCCCCGGACTCGTATGCGAAGAGGATGTTCTCTCCCGCCAGGTGGGCGAGAACCGTGTTCCGGAACTTCCAGTTGTAGCTGGTCACGTTCTTCGGGTCGTAGCCGTAGGCCGGAGCGACCTTCGGAAGGACGACGTCGGATATGTTCACCGCCGGGATAGTGAAGGTGAAGTCGGCGTCGGAGAGGTTGTGGATGGCGTACTCGGGCAGGAGGTTCAGCTGGCCGGCTGTGGCGAGGTCGATCCCGGCGTCCAGATCGCGCAAGGGGGGCAGTCGGTAGGTACCACCCACCTGGACGAGGTACCCGGCCCCGACCGGGTCGATCCGGGCAACGATGGCCGCCGCGCGGATCCAGTTCACGACCTTGAACTCGTTGCCCAGGTCGGATTGGAGTGGGCGCAGGCCTGGGTGTCCACCATGGCCGGCGAGAAGCCGCGCGCCATGCTCTCGGCCAGCGCGAGGATGTGGTGGCCCCCGGTTTGCGAGTCGCCGGCAGAGCCGCCGAAGCCGTCGAGGGCCTTGCCGGCGCCGCCGATGTTGAGCTCGATGAACTCGGTGCCGTCGGCGTTCCACTGGAAGACGATGGGCTTCGACCAATCGTGCCAGAGGGGCGCCGCGATGATGATGTCCGGATCGAGGGCGGGGCCGTTTGGGATCAGATCGTCGGCGCTCGGATCGTCGTCGATCAGGGCCGGCCGGTAGTTCCTGCGGTAGTTCTCGGCGAACGACTGGTCGGAGTGCTCGTTGAAGGACTCGTGGACGGCGAGGCCACCGGGAAAGGAGTGGTGGGAACCGTTCCCGCTCCCCGGGGCGGATTCGAACGGCTGGGGAAGGGTGGGGCAGGACGTGCCGTCGTTGTCGACCGGCGGGAACACCCCAGCGAGCAACCCGCCCGGCTGAGAGGCGGCCAGGGCGGGATTGAGAAGGCCCTGGTCGAGGAGCTCCTGCACGATCGCCTGCTTGTCGGAGGGGCTGAGGTTCGCGCGATGGCGGATGCACGTCTTCGGGTTCGCCAAGGCGTCCAGGCTCTCCGAGCGGAGGTGGGTGTCCCGGATTCGCCTCGCCTCCTAGACGAGATAGTGCAGCTTCTGCTGGACGAAGGCAGATTGCTGGGCGATCTGAGCCGCGAGGGCGTTGCCGGCGCCTGGAACGGTTTGGTCGGCTGCGAGCGCCCCACTGGCCCAGAGCGCGGCCGAGCAGGAGAGGAAGGCGAGGCGGGTTCTCATGGTGATCTCCTTGAACGGGTTCTGGCCGAACACTTAGCGTTGGCTCTTGGCGGGGCGGCGACGGGCCGGCGACCTTTGTCGCACTCCGCGAGCGCGGGCTCGCCCCCGGGAGGGCCACTTTCGGTGATCCCCAACGGGGTCCTCCCGTGTGGAGCTCCGGGGTCGCGAAGATGTTGCCCAACTCGCACGTGCAAGCTTCAAGACGCCTCTATCATGTCGGGCTCAGCCGGCCCTCCGGGGTTAGCGCCACGCGTGACGAGTCCCGTAGCCTGCTACAGCGGGTGTGACGATCCCGAGAAGGCGCGCCACTTCGCGGCCCTGGAGGAGCGCATGCGGAGCTGGTTCCGCGCCAAGGGGTGGTCGCCGGCGCCCGGCTGCAAGCACCCGAGTCGTCCGCCGAAGGGCGATGGATACTTCCCCGCGTTAACGTTGGTCGCTCACCATCTCGTGAGCGTTCGCCTTTCTCCATCTGGAGCGCTCCACGGCAGAGTGGAGCTGGCAGCACCTGGAGGTTCGGCATCGGCCAGCGAGCGAGGAACGTGGCCAACCCGCCGGAGCGGACCGCCACTCCGCATTCGGCGATCACTCGGTGTTGGCTCTCGTCAGGTGCCGGACTACAGTGCGGGAAGGAGGCTTCGCATGACGCTCGTCGGCATGGCTCTGGTGCTGCTCCTCGGGGAGGCTGCCGGGGCCGACACGGTACCGCCACCACCTGCAGGCTCGCCCCCTGCCGTGGCTCCTGCAAAGGACCCGGCCGCGCTGGCGCTACTGGACAAGATGTGCAGCCGATTGAAGGCGGCGAAGACCTTCACGCTCCGAGCGCGCACGACGGTTGAATGGCCAGTTGCCGGCGGCGCCCTCGGGACCTTCTTCAACGATGCCACGGTGGCGGTGCGCCGGCCGGACGGGCTGGCGGCGAGGCGTACCGGCGACTTGCCCGAATTTCGCTTCGCCTATGACGGGAAGTCCATGGCGGTACTCGTGCCCGGCGACCGCCGCTGGAGCTCCGTTGCCGCCCCACCGACAATCGAGGCCATGCTGGTGACGGCGGGCGAGCAGGGCGGCATCAGCCTTCCGCTCGACGAGCTGCTGGTCAGGGACCCCTGCGCGGTCCTCACTCCGGGGCTCACCGACGCCGTGCGGGTCGGCTGGGCGATGGTCGGGAAGGTCAAGACGGAGCACGTCGTACTGATGAACCCGGTGCTCCAAGTGGAGCTCTGGATCGACCCCGCGACCGGGTTACCGGCCCGATCGGCGGCAGCGTACCTGGACCACCGCCTGCGCCCTCGCTTCGTCGCCGAGATCACCGACTGGAAGATCGACCCCAAGCTGCCGCCATCCGCTTTCGAGCTGCCTAAGCCGACCGGCGCCAGCGAGGTCCCCTTCCGTGAGGCGGCAGCTGCGTTCCGCTAGGGAGGAAACTGTGCCTACGCACCGATTCGTCAAGCTCTTCGCCTTGGGCGCCGCCGTCCTGCCGGCTGTCGCGCGCGCCTGGGTCGTCGTCCGCGCCCCGGTCTACGTCGCGCCTGTCCCGGTGATGGTGGCTCCGGTGCCCGTCTACGCCCCGCCGACGCCACCGCCCGCCGGTGTGCTTCCCATCAACGCGACGCTCTGGGCCCTGCCGCCTGGCTGCTTGAAGGTATTCGTGAACGGCGCGCCCTTCTTCCAGTGCGGGCCGAACTGGCTCAGGCCTGTGCAGAGCGACGCCGGAACCTACTACGCGGTTGTTCCGCCGCCCTAGAGTTCGGGGGGCAACGCAAGAAGCTCGGCCATCGACCCGGCGGAGCCCATGCCTTCCGGGGCACGCGGCGTCGGCGCCTACGTCACTAGTCGCTTCGGCCGCGGACGTGCCTCGGGAACGAGCGAGTTCTCGCCGGCCTCATCGCCCCTCCGCCTTCGTAATTGCGGGGGCGCTCGCCGGGCTCCCGCACATCGCCACGCCGCGCGGGCGCAGCATGGCGAATGGACATAGCTCGCCTGGGACTTCAAGCTGGCAGGCCTCGCCCGTTGCGAGGCTCCATGCATCCGAAGCGATGACGTGTCACGGCCGCAAGAGGCCGCTCGCGGCCTCCACGAAGCGCTCGAACCCGGCGCCGTACTGCGGCAGGTCGAGGAACTCCGTCACGAAGCGCCGATCGCGCTGCTCGTAGTCAGCGCAGAGGAAGGGGTGCTCGTGGACGCCCAGCGATAGTTCCTGCACTCGAACGCCGGTGTCGCGGTGGAGGCCTTGCAGCGTGTTCAGGACCGCCGGGGCCGGAATCACCTCGTCGTTTCGGTTGGAGAGGGCTAGGAGCCGCGGCGCCAGTTCCCGGAGCCGGGCCTCGAGGCGTGGACGTTCCGACTCGTCCCCGCAAAGAGCCCGGAACCAGCGTCCGAGCGCGTGGTGCGCGAGCCAGTGCGAGAGGCGAGTGTTGGCGAGACGCCCGGTGAAGCGTACGTAGAGCTTCATGAGCGAGACCTCGCAGGCGTGGTCGATGATGAACCGGGACGACATGTTGGTGGCTCGCAGCGCAGCGCCGCTCTCGAAGACCACGGCGCGGGTCTCTGTGAACAGGTCGCCCTCGTCGAGGAGCATGAGCCCGAGAGCCAGGTATCCACCGATCGAGTAGCCCACGAGGTCGATCCGCGCCTCCGAGTCGACGTGCGGGTGTCGCCCGGAACGCACTTGCCGCACCAGGTCCACCACGTCCCCGTACGATTGCACCGCGCCCCAGAAGAACCGCTCCGGATACGCGTCGAGTCGATCGCTGATGACGCAGTTGAATCCGTGGACGTTCTCGTTGCGCGGTACGGCTTGGCGACGGGCCAGGTGCTCGTGGAGCTCCCGACCCCACTGCGGGGATACGCGGTTGACATGGAAGGAAAGGGGGAAGAGCGCCACCGCCGCACCGGTGGATCGCCAGATCTGATACGCCCAGGGGACGTACTTGGTGAAACTGCGCTCGTTGAGCCCGTGAAGGACGATCACGAGGGCGCGCGCCCGCTCGCGCCCAGGCGAGCGCAGAAGCGGGTAGCGGAAGTCGACGTTCTCCGCGACATCGCAATCGGGTGTGCCGTCCTCGGTGGGCTCGGCCGGAAAATCGAGGCCGTGCTCGTCGCAGCGGTAGCTGGTACGTCCCAAGAGATGATGGGCGTGGCGGGAACGGACCTCAAGGAAGTAGAGCTCGGCGCCCAGTTCGGCGAATGGCAAGGGCTCCGTGTTGGTCCAACTCGAGCGACGCCGGGTGGCCTGTGCGATGGCACGGTAGCTCGGGTGAATCATCGTGGCCTCCCTTTTCGTGGCGAGCCTGAAGGGGCGACGAAACTCGATCGGCGCCGCCGTGTCCAGGGAGTTCTCGGGGCCGCGGGCATTGGGATCCGGGGGGCGGGCGAGCGCAACCGACGGGGCACTCGGCTCTCCCTCCGACCGAACGAACCCAGGGGACGCGAGTGGGCAGCCGGCTGCACGGTCGCGACAGAATGGTCCTCGAGGACGCGGCCCCCCGACACGCTCCCGCAACGGCTCCTTTCGCTGCGAGCGGCCTACGACGCAGCGCCCGCAGGAAGGCGCCGTGACAGGAACGCACGCACCGTAGGAGGCTATGGACAAGGAGGCGCTCGGCGACGCGAAGGTCCCCGCGGGAGCGCTACTGCGCCGCGAGCAAGGCAACGCCCTCCGGGGACCGTGAGGGGCGCCAAAATCGCCTTACGAGCGCGATGGTCGCCACCTGCAGAGCGGCGACGAGAGCGCCGCACGCCGGCCAGCCGCCCACGTGCCACGCGACTGCGGGCGCCACGCCCCCCAGCGCACCGCCCGCTCGAACGCCGGACGGCTCACGAGAACGCCGGTCAAGCGGCCGGCGGTGTCGGCGTGGCGCGCTCGATCTCGGGATCGCGATGCGGTGGAGGCGAGGGGCGCGAGCCGATCGCGTCCAGGAATCGAGTCGGGACGCGAGAGCGCGCCGACCTCGGGAGCGGAAGCAGCATGGGGACCTGGCGGCGGTAGGCGGCGTATCGCTCGCCAAGATGCACGAGCAGGTCGCGCTCCTCGAGCCGGCTCCCGACGATGATGTAGCTCGTCGTGAGGATCGCGAAGAGGAGGTGGCCCACCGTCATCTGCGGCGTCGCCCAGAACGCGATGAGGAACCCGAGCATCATGGGGTGACGAACGAGTCGGTAGAGGAGCCGCGACGTGAAGTCTAGCGCCCGGTACGGGACGCCGCGCGCGCGAAGCCATACCTGGCGCAGCCCGAACAGGTCCAAGTGGCTGATCATGAAGGTCGAGGCGAGCACCACGCACCAGCCCAGCAGGCTCGTGGCACGCAGCAGGGCGGCCGCGGGAGGAAGGTCCACGCGCCACACGACCGCGGGAACCGGCCGCCATTGCCAGAAGACGAGCGCCAGCGTCAGGCTGGCGAGAAGCACGTAGGTGCTGCGTTCGGCCTCGGGTGGGACAACGCGCGTCCACCGGGTCTTGAACGCGGGGCGAGCCATGACGCTGTGCTGCACCGCGAACAGGGCGAGGAGCAGCGCGTCGATCCCGAGCGCCGGCAGCATGGCCGTGCTCGCGGGCCCATCGAGGGATCTTGGAACGACCACTCCCTCGACGAAGCCGACCGCGTAGACGAACACCCCGAAGAACACGAGATACGCCACCACCCCGTAGACGACGACGCCAGCTCCTCGCATGACGGGCTCCCAGCGGGGGGCGCCGGGCCGTGTGCCCGGCGCGACCTCCGCAGAGAGGGGCGCCAGGATCGCTCTGGCGGCCGCCAGGGGTCAGCTGGCGTCAGGTCCGCCAGGAGAGTGGCGGCCGAGGCTTGTACCCGCATCGCAGCCCGGTAGTGACCGACCGCGCCAGGTGATCGGCGAGCTCCGGGTGGACGGCGCGGAGGCCCGCGATCGCCTGACGGATCCGGCCGCTCACCGCCTTGCGCGAGCGCTCTGCCGTGTCGCCCAGACGGCGCGCGCGCCCGCCGAGGCCGGTTGCCGCGCGCACCTCGCGCAGGACCTGCTCGCGCTCGGCGCCGAGCGCGTGCACCCGCCCCACGTCGTGGTTCGCTTCCGCCTCGTCGAGGAGCCGACCGACCTCCGTCAGGCGCCTCCGACAGCCATCGAGTGCGGCGCGGTCGAGGACCGGGTCCGACCCGGTTCTGGAGGTGGGCTCGCCACCCGAGGCGAGCCAGAGAGCGTCCACCTCCTCTCCTGGGCGGGCGAGCAGCACGCCGAGGTCGCGCAGGCCCTTCGAGTCCTTCACGTGGACCGTCCTTCCTGCGTAAGCGATCTCCCACACATCCCCGTGGCGCAGGAACGCCACGCCGTCGTCCAGCGCGACGCCGGGGGAAGCGCCGCCGAGGAACCGCAGCACCGCGTCGGTGATGGGCCGGGCGTCGCCGTACCAAGGGATGTGAACCTTGCCCTCGAGCGGAACGAACTCGGCTCCCGGGATGACCGCTGCGGCCTGCCTCCCGGCCTCGAAGGCGATGGCGCGATCTCCGGTGCGGTGCAGCAGCAGTGTCGGACACCGCACCTTCGGCGCATCCTGCCGGGCGTCGAGCTCGTAGGCGAGCTGGAGGAGGCGGGCCGCCATCTCGGCCGTGGCAGAGACCCGCTGCAAACCCGCCAGGTCGTTCGCTTCCTCAACCGAGATCTCTGGCGCAAAGATGTCGGCGAGCGTCTTGGAGCCGACGCCCCAGCTCGCCCGGACCAGCGCCAGGAGAGCCGACTTCACATCTGGTGACGCGAGCGCTCCTCCATGTACGTACCCGCCGCAGAGGGCGAGGTGCGTGACGGCTTCCGGATGGCGGGTCGCGTAGGCGACCCCGACGGGCGCTCCGCACGACTGCCCGAGCAGGGCGAAGCGCTCGAGGCGCAGGTGGCGCACCACGGCATCGAGGTCGCCCATCTCCGCCTCGAGGGTGAAGTCGCCCCGCTCGCGATCGCTCAACCCGACGCCGGCGCGGTCGTACCGCACGAGCGTCCGCTGGGACGCCAGCGCGGCAAAGTAGCCGCGGCTTCGAGGGCGCTCCCAATCGTGCTCGACGTGGCTCACCCACCAGGCGGGGCATACGAGCGGTGGCCCCGCTCCAACGACGGCGTAGGCGATCTTTCGCCCACCGTGCCCGGTGCAGTACCTGATGCGCTGCTCCAAGCTGCCCAACCTCCCGTGTCGCGACGAGTCTCTTATGGCGCGCGCCGTGTCGCGTCACATCCGCAAGCGAGACTGCACCCCGAGAGGGTAATGGAAGAGGAAGAGCAGGCCACCAACGTCAGGAGTGGCGAGGGAGGCCCGGCCCGGCCTCCCTGAGCACGGTCGCACGGGCCATAGGAACGGGTTCGTGGGGCCGGGAGTGCCGCAAATGCGCAGCCGAGAGCCACTCGCGCCCGAGCGTCCTCGCCGACCCTGTTCCAGCGCGCCTATGGCCACCTTTACGACGACGCGCCCGCGGTTCCTGGGCCAGGCCCTTGTCGCTTGGTCGTCTCCTCCTCGAACCGGTGGTGCAGGAGGATCGGTTCTCGGGACTTGCGAGCGCGCAGGTTGAGCAACTCGACGAGGAGGGAGAAGGCCATGGCGAAGTAGATGTAGCCCTTCTCGATGTGGTGGCCGAGGGCTTCCGCCACCAGCACGACCCCGATGAGAACGAGAAACGACAGCGCGAGCATCTTGACGGTGGGGTGGCGCTCGACGAACGTGCCGATGGGGCCGGCGAACAGGAGCATGACGCCTACGGCGATCACCATGGCCGCGACCATGATCGCCACGTGCCGCGCCATTCCGACCGCCGTGATGACGGAGTCGAGCGAGAACACGATGTCGAGGACGGCGATCTGCGCGATCACCGTCCACAGGACACTCCGGGCGCGCGGGGCGTTGGGCGCCTCCTCGTGCCTCACTTCGAGCTTGTCGTGGATCTCGTACGTTGCCTTTCCGATCAGGAACAGGCCTCCCGAGAAGAGCACGAGGTCGCGGCCCGATACAGCGCGCCCGAATAGGGTGAAGAGCTCACGCGTCAGCCCCATGACCCAGGTGATCGCGAAGAGGAGGCCGAGCCGTGTGAGTAGCGCGAAGCCCAAGCCGAGGCGTCGAGCCAACGGCTGCTGGCTCGCCGGCACGCGGGCCGCGAGAATCGTCAGGAACACAATGTTGTCGATGCCGAGGACGATCTCCATCGCGGAGAGCGTCCCCAGGGCCACCCAGGTCTCGCTTCTCGTGACAAGTTCGAGCATGGTCACCGTCGTTGGTAATCCGGGCCCAAATATACGCCCCGCGAACGCAGAATGATTGCGCGGCGCCTCGAGTCTTGGGGACAGAATGGTCGACGCACTGAGGTCGTGCGCCACTTTGCGCCACGGTCGGGAAGGATTGCCTTCTCGGGAGATACACGCCTAGACGCACGGACACGCGGGCTGCTCGGCGTGATGCCGTTGAATGGCGCGCTGTTGACACACGGCTCTCCGGAGCGACGACGGTCGACTCGGCATACCAGGCGGCTGCGGCATGCTTTCCCTCCCTCAACGTATGCCCCCGAGTGCCTCGCTGGTGCTCGGCGGGCCCCTCTTTCACCTCTTTTGACGAGCGCACCTCTCGGGCGACGCGCTCTTGGCCCCGAGCCCCGACCGTTCGAGGCAGAATCGGGAATCGCTGCCGCGTGAACAGCGCGCCGGTCGACGCTCTTCAAGCAACAGTTGGTGATTGCGTCACGCAATACGCAGGATCACGCCCGGGACGGTTACCCTTCGATACGGCAGGACCGGCAAGTTGCACGCGGCCCACCCGAACAGGAAGTATCTTCGCCGCGATGGGGTCGAGAGAGCCCCCATTCAAACAAGGGCGCTCGGCAGATACGGCCGCGGCACGAACGGCGCCGGCCCCCGCAGCGTCATCGCGAACACCCCGAAATGGGGTCCATCCAACAAAGCGAAGACTTACTTGCGCGTCGTTGGCCTCGTTCACTCTCCGGCCGCAGCGAGGGACCTGTGTCGAGGTTGTGCCTGCATCGGGTTATGGGCGGCTCGCGGACCAGCTCCGCGTTCCAGGGAGGGGCCGTCGAGAGCAGGCCCGCGCGCCGTCACGTAAGAGATAGCGGCTTCGTGTAACGGAGACGTAACGGGGCCCCCGAAGGGAATCGGCGGCGCTGCCAATGCGGGATGAAGGATTTGTACCGCTGAACGAGGAAGCGCCGTCCTCGACCCACGAACCTGCGGCCCGGCCCTGCCCGGAGGTTTTCCCCCGGCAGCGGCCACACCTTGAAGGAGTGGCCAGAGAGAGCTGGGGCCGACCTCGTCACCTCATGGGAAGCGGACGCATGAGCCCGCCCTCGGTCCAAAGTGCGTTCAGTCCGCGGTCCAGGCGGTAGGGCTTACCCGTCGTGCGTTGCAGCATCTCCCCATAGTTGCCCACCACAGCGATGACCTTGGCGGCCCAATCGTGCGCGAGGCCCAGGGCCTGGGCCGTCGCAAAGTCGCGCCCGAGCAACTGCTCGGACCGCATGTCCTTGCGTTGGAGCGCCGCTGTCACGTTCTCCTTCGTGATCCCCAGCGCTTCAGCCTCGACCAGCGCGCTGACTACCCAGTCGATCACGAGACCGAACTTCGGATCACCATAACGATACGCCGGGACAATTGGGTACAATCCGAACCGATCCGGCAGGAATACGAACTCGTTGGTCAGTGCGTGAAAGTTGGCGCGCGACTGAGCGAGGCGCGACTCCGTGGCCGTGCCCGCCTCACATCGACGAACAGCAACGGCCGCGTCCATTTCGCCCTGCTCGGAGTGGGCCATCAGCGCGTACGGAATGCCTCTCGCGGTCATCTCGTCGCGAAGCACGCGGTAGGCCTCGCTCATGTCAATCGCGCAGATGAGCTTGTCGCGCAGGTCCGTCAGCTTGGTGATGCCACTCAGCTTCGAAACCATCACGCGCTGCGAGTCGTAGAAGACCGGTGGTCCGAACCCAATGCCGAACTGCACCGCGGTCGCTGCCGAGGGCGAGATTCCGACTGCAAGCTGGATCGCGCCCGCCTTCAGTGCGCCGATCGCCTCGGGCTCGCCTGGAAAGGCCTGAATCGTCAGACCGCTATCGTCGCCGAGGATAGCGACGGAAACGGCACGGCACACCTCGGCTCCCAAGCGCGAGAGATTGCCATGGACATCCTCGCTGTTCCAGTCGTCCGCGGCCACGACCGTGCCGCACTCCAGATGATGAGCGGCGCGGATGGACTCCAAGACTTGAGCGGGCTGGCCGGCTCGAGCCATTGCGACATTTGCGTGCGCAAGCAGGCCGCCGGCGATGAGACTCGGAAGCAAGCGGGGCATCTGGACTCCAACCAAGACCGAAGAAGAAATGACGCGAGAGGACGGAGGTCAGGGACCTCCGTCCTCCCGGTGAGTACCTCAATTCAGCGGGCCGCGTCTCAGGGCGTCCACGTCCCGGAGGTGGGCGTGCCCGGCGACTGGGTCGGACGCGGATTCACGTCGACCGGGTACGTGTCAATCGGCTGCCCCGCCTTGTAGGCCTTCCACGACGGGAAGTCGGTCGGGAGAACGCCAATCGCCTCGCACGCGCCGTTGGTATAGCCGTTCGGCGAGTAGTAGTTGCCGTTCTTCCCGTAGCCTGCCTGCACCAGGTGAGGCAACGACGCGACGGCACCCGAAGGGATCTGCGCCTTCGAGGCAGGAATGGGCTCCTTGAACCCCCGCAAGACGTCGTAGTCGAAGGCTTCGGTCAGGTCGCCGACCTCGTTGAATGGATCGTCGGAGGGGCCGAGGTCGCGCTGTCCGAGGTTCTTCTCGCCGAGCTCGCGGCCACGGACCTCGTCCGGCAGCAAGGCGAGCGGAACGAGGCCGTGCAGCTCGTTGATGAACTTGATCAGCGAACCGTGCTCGCTGTAGCGGTGCGAGATCGCACCCGCCCTGGCGAAGGGCGAGATCACGAGTGTCGGGATGCGCGGACCGGCGGCGAGCTGCGAGCCGTCGGGGAGCGTGCTGCGCCGATGAGGCGAGACGTGGTCGTAGAACCCGTCGGTCTCGTCATAGGTGATGATGATCGCGCTCTCCGACCAGTAAGGACTGTCGGCGATCGCGTTGACCGCCTGGGCGGCAAGTGCCTCGGAGATCTGCTGATCGGAGTAGGCCGGATGATCGTCGTTGCCGATGAACGCCTTCTGAATGGCCGGCGTTGGATCGACCGGGATCAAGCCGGCGTTGTTGTTGTAGCCACCGCGCAGGTAGAACACGCCGCCTTCCTTCGGCAGCGTTCGGTTCTCGACTGCGGTGAAGAAATCCGCAGCGCCGTGCAGGTTGCTGTTCAGCACCACCGGATTGTCGGCAAGGTAGCCGAAATACTGCGGGCCATTGTGATGCAGGACATAGCCGGTGTTCAGGGCCGGGTTGGGAATGCCCGCCGCGCAGTTCGACCCCGGCAACGACGAGCCCGGCCCGCAGGACGCATCGTTGGCATTGAAGCCCTGCTGATACCAGCCCCAGTTGACCACCGAGTCGAAGGCAGCGATGGCCTTGATGTCGTCCTGGACGTCCAGCAGGTCAAAGGCGGGATTCGGGTCGCTCGCGATGATCTCGTCGATCTTGTGCCCCATGAAGGACAGCGGAAGGCTGGCGAAGGTCAGGTTGAGCGCCGGGTTAGCCGGATTCTCGTCGGTGTTGTACGGGGGCTTGACCGTATTAGGGTCGAAGTTCGAGCCCGGGAACGGACCGGGATCGGCGATGATCGGCACGAACGCATTCGTGTTGCCCGCATGAACCGGATTGGTGGCGCTGAAGATCGCGCCCAGAGGGTTCGGGAAAGAGGGGTTCGCATAGGTCACCGTCGGGCCTAGTTCGTTATGAAGTGCCCACTGCGTCTCGCCCGACTGACCGGCGATGATCGCAATCGCATTCGGAGTCGACGGCCCGACGATGGTCTGCCGGAAGTTATCGAAAAGCACGAAGTTCTTTGCCCACATCCACATGAAGGGGATCGTGTCGCAGTCGATGTGGCTGAGGTTGGCCTCGCCCTTCTGCTTCTGCGCGAGCGTTACACTGGTCGGCGCCGCGCCCGACTTGTTGACGATGGTGCCGGAATCGTCGGTCGTCAGACCCTCTTGATCCATCGCGTAGCGGTCATTCGCCGCGATGCCAGTCGTGGCGTCGACGTTCATGCTGTTCGCCATTCCCTGGTGGCTGTGATCCATCGAAATGTAGTCGGCGGGGTAGATCGGCACGATCGTGCCCGCTGCAGTCACGACCGCTTGCGGCATGAGGAACGGAGAGATCGTTTCGGTCTTGAGCGCCGTGTCCAGGTACGACTGGTTGAAGCTGGCCGTATCCTTCGCGGGCTTGTGGCCGTGCGGCGCGCTGAAGAGCCCGTTGGCGCCGGGGAAGGTCCCGAAGTAGTGGTCGAACGATTCGTTCTCGTGGAAGATCACGAAAACGTACTTCACCTTTTGGCGGAGCAGCTCGATTTTCTCTCTAAGCGACAACCGATCACAGTCGTCGTCTCGTTCTCGGTTTCGATCGCGTTCGTGGCTTTCGTCTAGCTGCGCGGCGTCCGCGGACGGGCCGGCGAACGCCGGGGCCGCAACGCCCTGGAGAAAGAACGCCACCGTGGCCAATGCCAGGCGGGACTTCAGCTCCCTTGTCATGTGCACCTCCATCGGGTGGGACCACGCGGAGGCTAGCGGACGGCACTTTCAGCGGCGTGGACGTCTTGCGACAACTACGTGTCTGTCGTGATCCGAGGGGACTCGGCTGGAGGCCTGTTTCAACTGTGAAGGCTCGCGGGATAGGTATGGGAACCCACTCGGGTTCCTGGCCCATCGGCTCTGACGCCTGTGGAGAGGATCCGAGGCCCCAGGGCTTGCGCCTTCGCGACGCGTCATAATCAAAAATTCGCTCTGTCGGATGCGCGGAAGGTACCGCCCGGCACCTGGCTAGTACCTAAGCGGGTATCGCGCGACGACGGCACGGCCAGGCGTACGCGTCCGGGGGCCCGGCGACTCCCGGACTGCGCTGTCGGTCGCCTGGGGAGGGCGCACGAGAGTGGGGCGCGCTCGCGACCGGCCCGGTCAGTCGGAGCGAGGTGGCGATCGTGAATCCCCCGAGCCGTAGCGGGGAAACACACTGCCTCGAACCCGAATCCGCGGGACTGAAGACGGCGCAACTCCGCGTTCCAGGGAGGGCGGCCGAGTGTTGGCCCGCGTGCCGTCACATCAAGGGCAGGCCGCGACGCGGCCCTGTCCCGCCGGGAGCTGTTTCACTGTGCGCCGGGAGGCAGCGCGTTCAGCTCGTCCCGCAGGCGTCTCAATGCGTCCACCTCTCCGCGCGCGCCGAGCCGGGCGCGCTGGAACTCGGGGCCCCAACGCGGATCGACCCCCAGGCGCAAAATCGCGGCCCCGGCGCTCTGCAGGTTGAGGCCGAGCCAGACGAGGCGCCGAGCATCGGCGATGGTGAGCGGTCCGTCTGGCAACAGCATGCGTACGCGTGCGCCGCATGAGCAGGACTTCGCGGCGGGCACTTTCGTGAGATCGCAGCCGCAGTCAGGGCAGAGCTCCATTTCGAGGTGCGAGGGCACGCGATCACCCTACCGCGAGACCCATCCCTGGCGACCGATTCCCGGCGGCGATTCGGGAAGTGTAACCATCGTTACATTGTCCCGGCGGGCGTTCCGTATTAGGGCGCGCGTGAGGGCTGCGCGCACCGTCGCGGGCCCAGGAGCGTGCCGATGCCAACTCGCGAGCGGTTCTTCGAATGCATCTTCAGCTCTGACCGGAATGAGTACCGGTTTCACGTACGCGCTTGGGACGCGGCGGAAGCGGAAGCACACCTTCGCGCCTCGCTTCGAGCGAACGGGCTGCGCGAGCTGGGTGCCATCCTTGTTCGCGACGACCACGGCACCCTGTTGCGCAAGGCAACCTACGCGGGCGAGGGGTCGTCAGCGAGCGCGTAGCGAGGCGCGTCAGGCAGACTCGATGAGGCGGGGCCGCTCTTGCCGGGGTACGGCAATCGAGCAGAGGGAGCTGGGGCGAATACGCGATAGGTTCGAGAGCGCGAGCAAGGTCGAGCCCCCAGGATCCGCCTCGACCGGTCCGGGAGCTGGACCGGGACCCGGCGGACCTGGGCTACCGACCCCGGTAGTCCGTGGGGCGGAGCCCGTGCTTCTTGAGGAGCCTGTGCAGGCTCTCCCGCTCCATCCCGGCGCGCGCGGCGGCCTTCGTCACGTTCCCGTGGAACTCCCTGAGCAGGGCAACGAGGTACTCCCGGGAGACCCGGTCGTGCGCCCGCTCCACCGCCTCGCGATAGGGCAGAGAGGCGAGGACGGAACCTGGTGGCAAGGCCGTCGGAGGCGACTCACCGATCTCCGCGGGAAGGTCGCGCGCCTGGAGGGTCGAGCCGGTGCTCACGGCGACCGCGCGCTCGATGGCGTTCTCGAGCTCGCGCACGTTGCCGGGCCAGGGATACGAGGTCAGCACCCGCAGGGCCTCCGAATCGAGGCCCGCGACCTCACGCCTCATCGCGCGGGCGTGCTTCTCAAGGAAGTGACTCGCGAGCAGCGGCACGTCGTCGAGCCGCTCCCGCAAGGCCGGAAGGCGCACAGGGAAGACGTGCAGCCGGTAGTAGAGATCCTCGCGGAACCGACCGGCCTGGACCTCGGCCTTGAGGTCGCGGTGGGTGGCGGCGATGACGCGGACGTCTACCTTCAGGGGAACGTTGTCGCCCACCCGGCGTATCTCCTTCTCTTGCAGCGCCCGGTTGAGCTTCACCTGCGTCGGGAGCGGCAGTTCCCCGACCTCGTCGAGGAAGAGGGTGCCGCCGTCCGCCTCCTCGAACAGGCCGGGTTTCGCGCCCGCAGCTCCCGTGAATGCACCCTTGGCATGGCCGAAGAGCTCGCTCTCCACGAGGTCCGGCGGCAGCGCACCGCAGTTCACGGCGACGAAGCGCCGCTCCTTCCGGGACGAGTGGTAGTGCACCGCCCGTGCGGCGAGTTCCTTGCCGGTCCCCGTCTCGCCGAGGAGGAACACCGTGATGTCGAGCCCGGCAGCCTGCTCGAGGAGCTTGTAGACGGCCTTCATCTTCGCGCTCTTCCCGACGAGGTTGTGGAAGCCGTAGACGCCCTCGAGCTCCTTGCGTAGGGTCGCGGCGTCGTCGCGGAGCCGCTTCCGCTCTGCTGCTCGCGCCACCGTGAGCGCGGCGGCGTCCGGGTCGAACGGCTTTTCCAGGTAGTCGTAGGCCCCCATCTTCATTGCCTGTACCGCATCGCCGACCGTTGCGTACCCGGTCATCATCACGACCTCGGTGAGAGGCGAGCGCGCCTTCGTCGCGCGGAGCACTTCGAACCCGTCCGCGCCCGGCATGCGAATGTCGGTCACCACGACGTCGAACTCCTCCGTGGCGATACGTGACAGCGCACGGCCGCCGTCCGCGGCGGTGGTGAGTCGGTAGCCGTCGCCGAGGATCTTCGCGAACAGCTTCAGCATGTTTTCCTTGTCGTCGACGACGAGCACCCGAACCGGGAGAGTCACGGTGAGAGCCCCCCAGCGCAGGCAGGCAGCCACAGCGCGAACCGCGCCCCGCCGAGCTGGCTTTCGCCCGCCTCGATGTCGCCCCCGTGCGCCCTCGCGATCGCTCGAGAGACCGCGAGCCCGAGCCCCGTCCCCTTCGGCTTGGTCGTGTAGAACGGCTCGAAAAGGTGGGCCCGGGCCTCGGGGCCGATCCCGGTGCCGCTGTCCTCGACCTCCACGCTCGTCCTCCCTGGCTCCTCTCGGACGCGGACGACGACGCGCCCCCTCGAACCGGCCGCCTCGGCGGCGTTCCGGACGAGGTTTGCGATGACCTGCCTGAGCTTCTGCGGGTGCCCGGGAGCGCCCCCGCTGCCCTCGACCGCGATCTCGATACCGTCCAAGAGGTCGGACTCGCGCAGGCGCTCGACGATCTCGCGCGACATCCTGTCGAGATCGACTCGCTCGCGGTCGGGGGGCAGGGGCCGCGAGAGATCCAGGAGGCCTTCCACGATGTCCCGCGCGCGGAGCGTCTCCTCCTCGATGACCGCGAGGTCGTCGGCGAGCGGTCCTTCCGCCTTCTTCGCGAGCAGGCGCACGTAGCCGAGGATGACGCCGAGCGGGTTGTTGATCTCGTGGGCCACGCCCGCCGCCAGTCGCCCGATCCCCGCCAGCTTCTCGCTCTGGACGAGGCGCTCCTGGTGCTCCTTCAGCGCCGCCGTCATGGCGTTGAACTGCATCGCAAGAGCTCCGAACTCGTCGGAGGATGCAATATCGATCCGCGTGTCGAGGTCGCCGCCCGCCAGCCGGACCGCTCCGGCGCGCAGTCGCCCCAGGGGCGTGGCGATCGATCGGCCGATGTAGAGGCTCACGCCGGCGGCGAGGAGTGGGGTGCCGAGCAGCAGCGCCACGATCCACCCGTAGGTGCGACGCTCGACGGCCTGCATCTGGGCACGGGAGGCCGCGATCGAGGTGTCGGAGAGGCCGACGAGGTTCTCGACCCGCGCTTGGATGCGCCCGACGACCTCCTGTGCCCGGCCGTGCTCCGTCCGGACGAGGGCGCGATCGCCGCGGAGGACGGCGGGCACGATCGAGTCGCGGAAGAGCGCGTCGAGTTCCCCGCTCGCGTTCTCGATGTCGGTCACCCAGGCCTGCGCGGCTCGGGGCTCCTGCCTCCGGAGCTCCCGCGTCAGCTCCAGGACGTGCTCGCGGGCCTCCGCGTAGAAGCCGAGGTGGCTCGCGTCCCCGATGATGATCGTGTGGGCCTGGTGCGCGTACTGGTCGCGCACGGCGCTCTCGAGCTCGAGAGCCAGGCGGCCCGCCTCCTCCTGCCTCTTCATCTGCTCGAGGGCCGACCGGGTGCTCCCCAGCCCCGCGAGCGCGACCCAGGACGTCCCCGAAACGGCGAGGACCAGCATCCCGAGGCCGAGTACGAGGCGCCTTGCGGTGCCCGACCAATCCTTCCAGGAAATCGAGCTCATGACGGTCTTCGTCGTCAGCAAGACTCGGGCCCCCCTCCCCGCTCCCGATTTCATTGGCTTCGAGTCTCGACCTCCCATGCGGCTGTAACCGGACGCATTACACCGTGGCCTCGCGGGAGACAGGGTACCAGTAGTGCTTAGGCCCCGGCGAGTTCGTAAGCCGTTTGAAAGAGTAGTGGTTTCCTCGGCCGGGGGGGGGCGGCACGGCGGCTGCTTAAGGGGCCGACTACCCCCAACAGGAGAAGCTCATGATCCTTCGCTCCGTCGCCATCGCATCGGTCCTCGCGCTCGGTCTCTCGGCCGCCCCGGCCCTCGCGTGCTCGTGCTCCAGAGGCGACCACGAGCACGGCGACAATGGCGCGTCTTCCAAGGCGTCGTCCGTGTCTGTTCCGAAGGACGCGCAGCTCGTAGAGCTCGCAGTCACGAAGGAGGGGTTCGTCCCCGCGACGGTGAACGTGAAGAGCGGGAAGCCCGTGCACCTCGTCGTCACGCGCAAGGTCGAGCGGACGTGCGCCACCGAGATCGTGATGAAGGACTTCGGGGTGAAGGAAACCCTGCCACTCGGTCATCCCGTGTCGATCGTAGTCACCCCGAAGGGGCCGGGTCAGTATCGGTACGCCTGTGGCATGGACATGATCGCCGGCGCGCTGAGAGTCCAGTAGGGACCCGGGCGGCCCGCGAGCACGAGTGGATCGCGGGGGCATTGGAGATCGGATGAACTGCGCACGGGTCGTCGCGGCATCGCTCGCCTTGGCCCCCACCTTCGCCCCCGCCGTCGGGGACGTTCCTCCGCCGTCGATCGCCCTGCCCGACGATCCGGCGTTGCGTCACTTCGTCGACGAGGCGCTCGGGCGGAACCCCGATCTCGCGGGGTCCCGCTCGACCGTTCGGGCAGACCGCGACCGCGTTCCGCAGGCGGGGGCGCTGCCGGACCCCACGCTGACCCTGGGGATCCAGAACGACGGTTTCCAGTCGATCCAGATTGGCAAGATGGAAACGTCCTTCTGGCAGGTGATGCTCACGCAGCCCGTTCCCTGGCCGGGGAAGCTCGGCGCCCGCAAAGACGTCGCTCGCGCCCTGGCTGCGGTGGCCGAGGCCCGGCTCGAACGTCAGCGGCTCGCCACCACCGCCGACATGGAAAGGGCCTACATCGAGCTCCTTCTCGTCCGGGAGCAGCTCACTCTCCTCTCGGACCTCGACGCGCTCTGGAAGGAGGCGGAGGCCATTGTCCGAACCCGGTACGAGGTGGGCCAGGCCTCGCAGTCCGATCTTCTCCGGGCGCAGCTCGAGCGTTCCCGACTCCGGCAGCGGCGCGTCGCCTTGGAAGAGCAGGAGCGGGAGCGCGTCCAGGCGCTCAATACCCTGCGGGTGAGACCGCTCGACGAGTCCGTCGCGACGAGCCGCGCCCTCGCCGCGCTGAGCCCCCCCCCGCTCCGCTCCGCCGAGGAGGTCGCCGTCGATGCGGAAGCCCGTAGCCCGGACCTCGCGATCGCGCTCCTCTCGGTGAAGGCCGCGGAGCGCAGCGTGGAATCGGCTCACCAGGACTGGTTCCCGGACATGTCGGTGAGCGCGGGAGTCATGCCCCGGGGCCAGATCGAGCCGATGTGGGCGGTCCAAGTCGGTTTCACCTTGCCGGTGTTCGGAGCCGCGAAGCAGTCGAAGGCGGTCGACGAGAGCGTGAGCCGGCGCGAAGCCGGTGAGAGGGAGGTGGAAGCGACGCGCCTGCTCGTCCTCCTCCGGGCTCGCGAGCGCCGCACCTCGCTCGCGGCAACACTCGAGACGATCGAGATCTACCGCGGCGGCGTGCTCGTCCAGTCCGACGCCGCTGTGCGCTCGACGCTCGCCCAGTACAAGGTGGGCAAGGTCACCTTTGCCTCGGTCCTCGAGGTGATCCGCGGCCTCGTCCTGGACGAGGGAGGATACCTCGGCGCCCTGGCGGGGGTGCAGCGGATCGGAATCGCTGACCGTGAGGTCAGCCTCGCACCGGTCGGCGTCATGGACACGGGCGCCGCGGGCGGCGCCGCGGTTCCCGGCGCGGGCAGGGCGGGAGTGGCGGCCGCCGCCGCATCGGGTCAGGCGGCAGCTGCGACCAGTCCCGGCGGTATGCCCGTCGGGATGTGAGGCCGAGGGGAACGTCGATGAGCGACCAGATCGATCTCGCGGGTGGACCCCGCCGGAGATTCGGCGTCGTAACCCTACTCCTCGTCCTCGCCGTCGGGCTGGCCGTCGGCGGCGCAGGGACCTTCCTCCTCTCCCGCCCACGCGGCGGGCCGGAGCACGCCGGCCCGGAGGAGGCAGCGGAGCGCTACACCTGTCCCATGCATCCGACGATCGTGATGAATCACCCCGGCGACTGCCCGATCTGCGGCATGACCCTCGTGAAGGTGGGGGGCGCCGAGGGAGGGAGCACGGCCGAGGGGCGCAAGGAGGAGAGAAGGGTCGCCTTCTACCGATCGCCCATGGATCCGAGGCAGACGTCTCCGACGCCCAGGAAGGACGACATGGGCATGGACTACGTCGCGGTCTACCAGGACGAGCTTCACGTTGGCGCGGCAGTGGAGGGGCTCGCCCCCGTGAGCATCGACCCGCGCCGGCAGCAACTCATCGGGCTTCGGACCGCCGAGGCCACGGCCGGACCCGTGAGCGCGAGCTGGCGGACGGTGGGCAAGGTGGCAGTCGACGAGACGCAGGTCCACCACGTGAACATCAAGGTGGGGGGCTTCGTCGAGAGGGTCTACGTGGACTACGTGGGGAAGACGGTGCGCCTGGGCGAGCCGCTCTTCACCGTGTACAGCCCCGATCTGGTGAGTGTGCAGGAGGAGTACCTCCTCGCGCTCAGGACGCGGGAGATGCTCGAGGGCGGAGGCGTTGCGAAGGATGCCGGGAACGACCTCGTCACGTCCGCCCGCGAGCGTCTCAGGCTCTGGGACATCCCCGAATCCGAGATCGAGCGGCTCGAGCGGACGAAGCAGCCCACGAAGGCGCTCACCTTCCACTCCCCGATGTCCGGGATCGTGACGAAGAAGGACGTCGTCATGGGGCATCGCCTCAACGAGGGCGACATGCCCTACGAGATCACCGATCTCTCGCGTGTCTGGGTGCTCGCCGACGCCTACGAGTTGGACCTCTCCCGCATCCACCTGGGCATGCCGGCGAAGCTGGCGCTCGGTGCCTTCCCGAACCGGGTCTTCACGGGGCGCGTCGTCTTCATCGATCCCATCCTCGACCCCAAGACCCGGACGGCCAAGGTGCGCCTCGAGTTCGCGAACCCCAAGGGGGAGCTCAAACCGGAGATGTTCGGCGAGGTGACGCTCGAGAGCCCGCCGCACGAGGGGCTCCGCATCCCCGCTGACGCGGTCATCGACTCCGGGACAAGGAAGGTCGTCTTCGTGTCGCTCGGCGAAGGTCGGTTCCAGCCACGCGAGGTCCGGGTGGGGGCGACGAGCGGCGACACCGTCGAGGTCCTCTCCGGGCTCAGGGCTGGGGAGGAGGTGGTGACGCGCGCCAACTTCCTCATCGACTCGGAATCGCAGCTCCGGGCTTCCCTCGCGGCCATGGGTGGAAAGTAGGGATGATCAAGCGGGTCATCCGCTTCTCCGCCGAGAACGGGTACCTCGTCATCGCGGCGACAGGGCTGCTCATCGCCCTCAGCGTCTACGCGATGAGGAACATCCCGCTCGACGCGCTTCCGGACCTCTCCGACACGCAGGTGATCGTCTACTCCCGCTGGGACAGGAGCCCGGACATCGTAGAGGACCAGGTCACCTATCCCATCACCACGGCGCTCCTCGGCGCCCCGAGGGTGAAAGCCATCCGGGGCTTCTCGGACTTCGGATTCAGCTTCGTCTACGTCATCTTCGAGGATGGCACGGACCCCTACTGGGCGCGTACCCGGGTCCTCGAGTACCTGTCGAAGATCACCTCCCAACTGCCCCCGGGGGTGAAGACCGAGCTCGGACCGGACGCGACCAGCGTCGGGTGGGTCTTCCAGTACGCGCTCGTGGACAGGTCCGGCAAGCACAGCTCGGACGAGCTCCGCTCCTTCCAGGACTGGTTCCTACGGTATGCCATCCAGTCGGTGCCCGGGGTCTCGGAGGTGGCCACGGTCGGCGGCCAGGTGCGGCAGTACCAGATCACCGTCAGCCCGACGAAGCTCGCCGCCTACCGGCTGCCCCTGGAGGCCGTGATCAACGCCGTCCGCAGGGGGAACAACGACGTGGGGGGACGCCTCGTCGAGCTCTCGGGACGCGAGTACATGGTGCGCGGTCGCGGTTACGTGAGGTCCATCGCCGACCTGGAGCGGATCGTCCTCAAGTCCGAGGGCGGCACCCCCATCCAAGTGAAGGACGTGGCGCAGGTGGCGCTCGGCCCAGAGATGCGACGGGGCGTCGCCGACCTCGACGGGAAGGGCGACGTGGTGGGCGGGATCGTCGTCATGCGCCAGGGGGAGAACGCGCTCAACGTCATCGAGCGGGTGAAGGCCAAGATCCACGACCTCCAACCGTCGCTACCCGAGGGCGTGGAGATCGTCACCACCTACGACCGGTCCGAGCTCATCGACCAGGCGATCGACACGGTGAAGCACAAGCTCGTCGAGGAGGTCCTCATCGTCTCGGCGGTCATCCTCCTCTTCCTCTGGCACTTTCCCTCGGCCATCGTCCCGATCGTCACCATTCCCGCATCGGTCGCGCTCGCCTTCATCCCCATGTGCCTCATGGGGGTGAACGCCAACCTCATGTCGCTCGCTGGGATCGCCATCTCGATCGGCGTCCTCGTCGACGGCGCCATCGTGGAGGTGGAGAACGCCTACAACAAGATCCACCACTGGCAGGTGGAGGGTTCGAAGGGCGATTTCCACGACGTCCGCCTCGAGGCGCTCCTCGAAGTCGGGCCGTCGGTGTTCTTCTCGCTCCTCGTTATCGCCGTCGCCTTCATGCCGGTCTTCACCCTGATCGACCAGGAGGGGCGCCTCTTCCGGCCGCTCGCCATCTCCAAGAACCTGGCGATGGCCATCGCTGCGCTACTCGCGGTCACCCTCGACCCAGCGATGCGCATGCTCTTCGCCCGAATCGAGCCCTACCGGTTCAAGCCGAAGGCACTCGCCTGGCTCGCCACGCAGGCCCTCGTCGGCAAGTACTACTCGGAGGAGGGGCACCCCATCAGCCGCGTCCTGCACCGCGTCTACGAGGGCCCCTGCCGGTTTGTGCTGCGATACCCTCGGGCGACCATCGCGACGAGCGTGCTCCTCGTCGCCGCGACGGTCCCCGTGTACCTGCGGCTGGGCTCGGAGTTCATGCCGCCCCTCAACGAGGGCACGATCCTCTACATGCCCTCGGCCGTGCAGCCAGGCATGTCGGTCGCCGAGGCCGCTGCGGCGCTCCAGCTCCAGGACAAGCTCCTCCGCACCTTCCCCGAGGTGCAGAGCGTCTTCGGCAAGGCAGGTCGTGCGAACACGTCGACCGACCCCGCACCCTTCTCGATGATGGAGACCACCGTCGTCCTGAAGCCGGAGTCGCAGTGGCGCGAGAAGCCGCGCTGGTACTCTTCCTGGGCCCCGGAGTGGATGAAGGTGCCGCTGCGGCCCTTCTGGCGCGACCGCATCACCGAAAACGAGCTCCGCGAGGAGATGAACGCCGCGCTCCAGCTGCCCGGCATTTCGAACGCCTGGACCATGCCCATCAAGGGGCGCCTCGACATGCTCTCGACGGGCATCCGGACCCCGATCGGCATCAAGATCTCGGGGGCCAAGCTCGCGGAGATCGAGGGCGTGGCTCTCGAGACGGAGGTCGCGCTCCGCAAGCTCCCCGGCACCCGAAGCGTCTACGCGGAACGCGCCGCCGGCGGCTATTTCCTCGACTTCGCCCTCAAGCGAGAGGAACTCGCCCGCTACGGCCTCTCCATCGACGACGCGAACTCGATGGTGATGACCGCCGTGGGAGGGGACGAGCAGGGCGTGACCGTGGAAGGCCGCGAGCGCTATTCCATCAACGTTCGCTACGCGCGCGACTATCGCGACGACCTGCAGGCGCTCAGGCGCGTGCTGCTGCCGCTGCCGGAGGGCGGGCAGATTCCCATGGAGGAGATCGCAGACGTCCGCCTCGCGTCAGGGCCGTCCATGATCCGGGACGAGAATGGCCTCCTCGCAGGCTACGTCTACGTCGACTTCGACACCTCCAAGATCGACATCGGGGGCTACGTCGAGCGAGCGAAGAAGGCCGTGGAGGCCGAGGTGAAGGTGCCGACCGGCTACGCGCTCACCTGGAGCGGCCAGTACGAGAACATGCTGCGGGTGCGTCAGCGCCTGAAGCTCGTCCTCCCCATCACCATCGTCCTCATCTTCGGGCTCCTCTACCTGAACACGAAGTCGGCGATGAAGGCCGGGATCGTGATGCTTGCCGTGCCCTTCTCGGCCATCGGCGCGGTCTGGTTCATGTGGGTGCTCGGCTACAACGTCTCCATCGCGGCCTGGGTGGGAATGATCGCTCTCATGGGGCTCGACGCCGAGACGGGGGTGTTCATGCTCCTCTTTCTCGACCTCGCCCACGATGACGCGAGGAAACGTGGACTCATGAGCACGCGCGGGGACCTCGTCGAGGCGATCGTCCACGGAGCGGTGAAGAGGGTCCGGCCCAAGGCGATGACCGTCATGGCTGCATTCATGGGGCTCCTCCCCATCATGTGGTCGACCGGAACCGGGGCGGACGTGATGAAGCGGATCGCCGCGCCCATGGTCGGCGGCCTCGTCAGCTCGTTCGTACTGGAACTGCTCGTCTACCCGGCCGTCTACCTGCTCTGGAAGAGGAGGGGGCTTCGAGATGCTCCTCCGTCGGCGCCCGGGCGGAGCAGTGCGGTCGCGCTCGAAGCTGGGGCCTCGTAGCAACGAGATGTCCGGGTGGGCCGGACCGGGCCATTCGCGATCTGTTCCCGCACCGGCTCCGCCCCGTCGCGCTCAGGTGCGCGGTGCCGTGCCCACGGCGCCCTCGGCGAGTCACTCGGGGTCCGGGATAGGGATCCCGAGCCACTTCATCACGAGGTCCCGGGCCACCGCCTCCTGGTTCGTGCCCTTGACGATCGCGCGACCGTCATCAAAGAGGGTCATCTCGTAAGGCGGGGAGAGGAGCCGAACTAGGAACTCGGAGACGCGCACTTCGCCGAATGGCTGAGGCGCTCGTCAGGTTTGGCCGGCGGTGGGGAGAGACTCGCACCTGGACGGTGTCCTCGCAGAGGACGGTCACCAGAGACCCACTCGAGTCGAACACTCTCCGCACGTTGCCAGCGTCCAGGCCCTCGGGGAGGTCGAAGATCTCGAATTCCACCTTCTACCCCTCGGCAGGCTTCCGGTGGCACGCGTCGGCTTGAGGCACGCTGAAATGACAGGAGACATCCTCACCGCCTTCGTCTCGAGGGAGGAAGCCGAAGCCCCGCTCCTCATCGAACCAGCGGACCGTACCCGTCACCATCTCGACGTCCTCGTCTGACAGCCGGCGGCACCGCGGCCGCTCGGCCAGCCCGACGCGCGCGAACTCGCAGGGCCCAAGAGGCGCTCTCGATAATTACGGTCTTATCGTGTCTACGGATTCGCCCCGGACTCTCTGGTCTCCATCAACGTCGGGCCAAGTCATCCCGGCAGCGAGCCGAGGGTTCGGTCCAGGTCGGCGATGAGATCGGCGGGATCCTCGATGCCAATGGAAAGCCGGATGACGCTGTCGCTGATGCCGGCCCGCCGCCGCGCCTCCGGGGTCATCGAGGCGTGGGTCATGGAAGCGGGGTGGGCGACGAGGCTCTCGACGCCGCCCAGGCTCTCGGCGAGCGTGAACCAGCGCAGCGTCTTCAAGACGTGGTCCACTCGTTCCTGTCGGCCATCCCGGATCTCGAAGCTGAGCATTCCGCCAAAACCTCGTTGCTGCGAGCGGGCGAGCGCGTGCTGCGGGTGGGTGGCAAGCCCGGGGTAGTGGACGTTCGCCACGGCCGGATGGGAGGCGAGGAACTCGGCTACTGCGTGGGCGCCGGCCTCGTGCGCCCTCATGCGGAGAAGGAGGGTCTTCAGGCCCCTTAGGACGAGGAAGGAGTCGAGCGGGCTCTGGGAGGTCCCGAGCAAGTTGTTCATGCTCTGGATGCGCTGGAGCATCGCGACCTGGCCAGGAGCGGCGACCAGCGCGCCACCCACCACGTCGCTGTGACCGTTCAGGTACTTGGTGGTGGAGTGGACCACCAGATCGGCGCCGAGCTCGAACGGTCGCTGCAGCACCGGGGAGAGGAAGGTGTTGTCCACCACGCTGAGCGCCCCTCGGGAACGCGCCAGCTCGGCCACCTCCCGAACGTCGGTGAGGCGCAGGAGCGGGTTGGACGGGGTTTCGATCCACAACATGCGGGTGTTGGCGCGGAAGGCGGCTCGCACGGCGTCGAGGTCCGCGAGGTCGAGGTAGGTGACCTCGAGGCCGTAGGCGGTCTTGGCGTGCTCCAGCGCGCGAAAAGTCCCCCCGTAACAGTCGATGGTGCACAAGAGGTGGCTACCCTGGGGAAGGAGGTTGAGCGCCACGACGACGGCGCTCATTCCCGTGCTGGTACACGTAGCCCCCTGGCCGCCCTCCAGCAGGGCGATCGCCTCCTCGAGCGCGGCGCGGGTCGGGTTCCCGCTCCGGGTGTAGTCGTAGCCCGCATTCGTGCACACGTCCCGGAATGCGAAGGTGGAAGTCTGGTAGATGGGTGGCATCACCGCGCCGTAGGCCGGGTCAGGCTGGACTCCGGCGTGGACGCATTGTGTCCCGACCGCCGCGCCCGGCACGAGCGCGGCGCGATTCACCCAGCCGGCGCGCGCCGGGGAGCCCGGCGGAAGGATGGTGAAGTGGTAGGCAGGGTTGCCTGGAACGTTCGGGTCCAGGTGGACTTCTTGGGGCATGGGACTCTCGGGATGAGGCGTGAGGGATTCTCGACTCGTTTAGGGGCCGATGGGCGGCCACACCGGGACCGGAGGATACCGCTCCGGCGCCTCCCGAGGGGCCGCGAGCGGTCCTCGGATGGCGAACCCGGTGGCAGGGGGCATGGCGAGCCTTCGGGTGGCTGGACACCACTCGACGTGGCCCGGGGTGTTGTTCCTGCGGTCCTTCTGGGGGATCTCCCGAAGCGGAGGTGATGACCCTGCTCGTAATTGAGTCGCGCGGCTTTCTCGAGGGTTGAGGCGGCGAAGCCGGGAAGCCGGTGGCTTCCCCCAACGAACCCGGACGGCGAGCGCCGCCGTTCCGAGCAGGGGGCATCCGACGAGGTCTCCCCGGCCAGTGACCGGGGACGTTTGCCACGAATTCTAACGTGGCGACGACGGCACCTTCGCTACAGCCGGACGCTGTATGGGACGCCGGCGACATGGGCTCCGGGGAACTCGTCTTCCTGCTTGCGCAGCGCCTGCGGGCAATGGGTCCGGGGCAAGTGCCGAAGCTCACCGCCACCGATCTCGGGGCGCCCCACGACATTCCCGGCCTGGTGCCGGCTCACGGAGAACCGGCTGCTCCTGGCGGAACATCCCCACTACTTCATCCAGCGCAAGGAGTGCGTTGCCCTGCGGGGTGACTACCGACCGCTCCTGGGTCTGCTCTCCCGCGCGCGAGTGGGGACGCTCTTCCTGGAGCTAGCCACGCCGCGCGCCGGCGAGTTGGAGGTTCGCGCGGCAATACCCCCCGAGAAGCGCATCGGCGTCGGCGTCGTGAACCAGAAGGTGCCGCGGGTCGAGCCGTTCGACGAGGTGTTAGCGAGAACCAATCGGGCAGTGTCCTTTCTCGGCGCGGATCGCGTTCTGCTGAACCCAGACTGCGGATTTGCGACGTTCGCTGACAATCCGCTGAAGTTGCGAAGGGCAAGCTCGCAATGGTCGTCGAAGTGGCTCAGCGGCTCCGGGAGCAGCATCGGGTGCAGGGCTGACCGCTCGTCGCTCACGGGCCCGGATGGCGAGCCAGGCGACGCCGATTCGGAGGCGAGCGGGCAGCGTGCGGAGCGTCTATTCGCTCGACTTCGTGGAGGAACCTTGCGGGCTGCCAAAGCCCGGAGCCGACGCGCTGCATGCGCCTGCCGCCCCTTGGGAGGGCATGAAGCGTTTGCAGTCGGCGTGGAGGGCGTGGGGCGCGACGTAGATGGTGAAGTCCGCAGCGCGACCAAGGAGGTCACCCGCGCATCTCGTCCACCCACGTTGAACAGAAGCTTTTTCCGCCCCCAGATCCTGCGCCCCTTCGAGTCTACCCAAGTTTCCGCTGAAAGTGCGAGGTGCCAACGGCAACCGCACGCGGCAGAGCGAAGAAAAGCGCTGTTTGGAGAACAGCGGCAACGGCCTGCTCGAGACGAATCCCCAGTCTCGTTGTAGCGCCATAACCCCCAAGTGGCCTGACAAGCAGGTGGCGCAGCATTTGCCCGCCGAAGAACAACCGCCGAGGCAAACATGGGTCCAAGCCGCGAGACCTTCCCGGCCCCCCGCGAAGGGTTCGTTCTAGCCCACTTCATCACGAGTCGTGACGTTGTTCGCTCAGCCGCCTTCTATCAGGACGTGCTAGGCGGGAGGGTCGTCAGCGCGGGTGAGCCAACGGCTGTAAGGCTCGCCAACGGCTGGATCATCATCAACGTTGGTGGTGGACCGACCGACGACAAACCCGACGTGATCCTGGAACCGCCGCGCGACCCCCACAGGGCGAGTTCGTTCCTGAACATTCGGGTTGCCGACATCCAAGCCGCCTATGACGAGTGGCGGCGCAGGGGAGCAGAGTTCCTCACGCCGCCCAAGCAGCACGCCGATGAGATCCGTTGCTATATGCGAGATCCCGACGGCTATCTCATCGAGGTCGGGCAATCGACCGAGAAGTCGTCGTAACAGCCCTGGGGGCCTTGCTCGTCGAGGGCCGTGAGGCCAGTCCAGCACCGTCGGCTCAAGATGGAAGATGAAGAAGAGAGGGAGCGGTGTTCCGGAGTGCGAGATCAAGAGATCCGTGCGGAGTTGGCGCAGCATTGGGCGGCTTCCGACGCCAACGACTTTGAGACGGAGCACCGCATCTATCACGAGGATGCGGTGCTGGAGTACCCGCAATCAGGCGAGCGCACCCGCGGCCGACGCAACATACAGAACCAACGCGCTAGTCAGCCAAGCAAGAAGCGGTTTGCTGTCCGGCGAATGATTGGCAGCGGCGATCTTTGGATCACCGAATTCATCCTGACCTATGACGGCAAACCTTCCTACACCGTCAGCATCATGGAGTTTAAGGGCGACAAGGTTGCCCGGGAAACACAGTACTTTCCGATCCGTTCGCGGCCCCCGCATGGCGGGCTCAATGGGTCGAGCGGATGGACACGTAGGTTCGAGGTGCGAGGGCTCGGTAGCGACGGGTGCGCCTCGGTATGCGATTAGGGCAGCGTGGGGCAACTCGGGTTAAACCGGCAAAGGAGTGGTGGGACCGTTGATGTTGGGAATCGTTTCACGGCGTATCCTGCAATAGAGGGAGTTAGAGGTGGATTGGAAGCGGTTGGTTCAGTGCGGGCTGTTGGGCAGCAGGGAGTGGGACCAATACGCGATCCTGCTCGTGCGCGTTTCGATCGGGCTGTTCTTCGCCATCTCCGGGGCAAACAAGGTGTTTGTTCCCGACGGCAG
>Ga0335077_10000089_pt1 | contig 89337 bp, 78 predicted proteins | sample Lox_Sample_31_FD_207151 | JGI IMG/M metagenome (GOLD analysis project Ga0335077, IMG submission 207151) | Soil microbial communities from Loxahatchee National Wildlife Refuge, Florida, United States - Lox_Sample_3.1 | ecosystem: Environmental > Terrestrial > Soil > Wetlands | place: USA... | reverse complement strand
GAACGCACCAACGCTTGGCTCGGGAATTTTCGCCGCCTGGTGGTGCGTTACGATCGCTCTCTCTCGATCTATGGCGCGTTCTTTCATATCGCCTGCTTCATGATCGTCTTACGGAGGGTTGTGCAATAGCTTCTAGTGAACGTCCGGGAAAATCTCGTCCGCGATCCAGTAGTTTGCCAGCAGAATCGCGAACAGCGTGCCCGCCGTCCACACGATCCAGCGCCAGCGCCCCAGAAACTTCTGCGCTGCATGCCGGAGCGGAAAATCCATGAGATACGCGGCGGAGTAGCAAACATTCGCCACCAACGCCAGAAACCCCATTGGCAGCAGCGTCTCGAACCTCAGTGCCGGACGGAAGTGTGGCCACGTTACGATCACCCACAAGGCCACTACCGCGACGAGCAGCAGGTTGTAGGGAATCCGCAATAGCTCCCAAAACCGTGCCGCCGGCGCAAAATTCCCGAATCCAGCAGTGCCATTCGATGCCGGCGAGTTCGCTGCGTTCATGGATCACATCCTTTTGAGGCGGACCAGCGGCATCCAGCGTAGCGGATTTACTTTTCAATGTAAAGTACTCTGTGACACTCGCTCCCCTCACGCCTTCTTGAGCAGCCGCGTCACCCACACCAGAATCACCGCTCCCACAAACGCCACCAGGATCCCCCCAATCATTCCGCCTCCCGGCCAAAGCCCCAGCATCCCGAACAACCATCCGCCCACCAACCCGCCCAGCAGCCCCAAAATGATGTCGACCAAAACGCCGTAGCCACCTCCCTTCATCACCGTGCCCGCCAGCCATCCTGCTATCAAGCCCGTCACAATCCACGCGATGAATCCCATATCTCCTCCTCATTGCCGTCAAATTCTTGGATTTCCCCGGGGCGGGTGCGCCGCCACTATGCGACAGCTCCTGCCCGAATTCAAGCTCTGTTCCGTACTCTTTCCTTGCGTACGGATTGGAACACCGTTTGCTCCTCGACTTCATCAGCCCCTTGCTTCTCAGCTACAATGTTCCGGTTCGCGCATCAAACCAAACGATGACTTCACCTTTCCATAACGCTCTTCTCATTCACAATCCCAACGCCGGCAACGGCGGTGATGGCCGGCGCAAGCTGCTCGACCAGGCCCGTCGCATCTTGTCGACCAATGGCATCGAAGCCGAGCTTGCCGAGACCACTGGTCCCGGCCATGCCACCGAGATCGCTCAGCAAGCCGTCCGTGAACACCGCCAGCTCGTCATTGCCTGCGGCGGCGACGGCACGCTCAACGAAGTCGTCAACGGCCTGGCCACCGCCAGCAACGGCAATCGCGTTCCTCTCGCTCTTCTTCCCGGCGGCACCGCCAACATCCTCGCCAAGGAGCTCGATCTTCCCTGGGATATTCCCCGGGCCGCGCGCCGCCTTGTCAACGCCGATCTCCGCGACATCGCTCTCGGCCTCGCCACTCCCCTCGAGCATCCCAGCCGCAAGCGCTTCTTCCTTTCCGTCTCGGGCTCGGGACCGGACGGCATGATCGTCTATTCGGTCGACCTTGGGCTCAAGGCCCGCGTCGGCATTCTTGCTTACTGGTGGCAGGGCGCGCGCGAAGTTCTCCGCTACACTTTCCCCCGCTTCCGAGTGCGCGCCGGAGACCGCCAGATGGAGGCGACACTTGTCGTCGTCGGCCGTACAAAGCATTACGGTGGCCCGTTCAAAATCACCGATCAGGCCGATCTCTTCGAAGACCAGTTCGAGTGTATGGCGCTCACCACGCAATCCGGCCTGCGTTATCTGAGTTATCTGCCCACGCTCTGGATGGGCAACCTTCGCAACGAAGAAGACGTGCATTTCTGGAAGGCGGATTCACTGGTCTGTGAGCCGCTGGACGCCAATCCCGTCTATGCCCAGGTCGATGGCGAACCGCTCACGCGTCTTCCGGTGGAATTTTCTATAGTGCCCGAGGCGCTGAAATTACTTGTCCCCCGCGATGCCACGCGCACACCCGTGTAGCTCACCCCTTCCAGGGGTGAGGCTTTATCTCCAGGCCTGCTCCCTGAGAGCGAATCTTGCGCGCGAGGGATTTCAATCCATCCATGGCTGCTGTATCCGAAAAATAGATTTCTCTCCCCGCCGACGTATGATGAGGTAAGTTCTATTCGTGGACATCGCTACGCACGCCCTCGCCTCGTTCGCCCTCGCGCGCGCATCTTTCCCGCGCCGTCGCTGGCCTGTTTTTCTCGGCATGGTCCTCGCCGGCACTCTCGCCGACATCGACTTTCTCAGCGCCCTATTCGGCCCGGCCGCTTACTTCACGGCGCGCCGCACTTTCACGCATTCCTTACCCGCGCTGCTCATTATCATTGCCCTCGCCGTAGTCTTTACCCGCTACCTCGGCAGCAAGCAACCGGAACCCCTTCGCGCCGTACTTCTTCCTTTATCGCTCGCCGCTGCGCTCCACATCGTCCTTGATCTGCTCCAGTCCGAAGGCGTCGCCGTTCTCTGGCCTTTGCGCCCCACGCGTTTCGCGGCGGACTGGCTCCCGTCCGTCGACCCCTGGATCCTCACCCTTCTCATCCTCGGTTGCTTTCTGCCGGAGTTCTTCCGGCTCATCACCGCGGAAATAGGGGTGAAAAGCAAAACGCCGCGCGGGCGAAACGGCGCGCTAGTCGCATTGTGTCTCCTCCTGATCTACCTCGGCGCTCGCGCCCTGCTGCATTCCAGCAGTACCGCTTCGCTTGATCCTCACTCCTACTCAGGTGAATCCGCTCGTAAGGTCGGCGCCTATCCCGACACGTTCTCCATCTTCACCTGGCACGGCGTCGTGGAAACACAGTCGCTGCTCTGTCTCGTCGACGTGCCTACCGCCTTCGGCAAACCTTTCGATCCCGAATCGGCCCAATGCCTGCACAAGCCCGAAGCTTCGCCGGAACTCGCCGCGGCGCAAAGCACCGATGTGGCCCAGGCCTACATCCACGCGGTTCCCTTTCCCCGCGCCGCCGTCTCCAGATCTTCGGACGGTGCGGAGATTGAGATTCGATCCATGCGCGACATCGCCGAACGCGAAACCATTCGCCGCATCGGCGTCCGCATCACTTTGGATCCAAAGCTGCAAATTTCCAGTGAGGAATTTGTCTGGTTGAAAGATCTTCGGCTGCGCTGACTCGCTACTTCACCGCAACGCGATCCGCTTTGTCCCGCAAAATAATTCGCGACGCCCCGTAACTCAGCAGCGCAAACACCAGCACGCCAATCGTCACCTGCAACTTATGCTGCGCCAGAAAGGGTAGCGCCTGATCTCCATACTTGATGGCCAGATACCCGATCCCGAAATATCGGATCGCTCGTGCCAGCGCGATGGCCGAAGTGAAACTCCCCAGCGGCACCTCAAACACTCCCGCAGCGAACACAAAAATCTTGAACGGCGTCGGCGGCGGCAGTAACGCCGCAATCAGCATCCCGCCAAACCCGTTTTGCTCCACCCAGTGCCGGATCGCTTTTCCGCGTTCACCCGCCCGCTTGTGATAGAACGCTTCCCCGCCCTTTCGCGCGATATAGTAGAGCAGGACACAGCCCAGCACCGAACCGATCATCGCCATCGCCGCATAAACAGGCATGCGCAGCGGGTGCTGGATCGCCAGCTCAATCAGCAGCAGATCGTTGATCACCGGAAAAGTCAGGATCGAGGAATCCAGAAACGAAATCAGAAATAATCCGGGCGCGCCCAGCACTCCCGCGAACGCCACAATCTTCTGTTTCCACCCGCTCAATCGATCATCCTTTGGAGTGCGAGAGCCCCGCTCCCGCTTTTCTCCTACCTAACCCGTAGTCCAAACGCTCAGCGACAGCCCTGCTGTCGCCAGCAAGGTCGCACCTTCACATCAGCGTCTGCACCGCTTCTACCACCACATCCCAGACCCGATGCAACTCCTCCGGCTCGATCACATACGGCGGCAACACGTACACCACATTTCCCAGCGGCCTTAGCAGCACCCCCCGTTCCAGAAAAAATCCATACAACTTCGGCCGCAGCGCCGAGAGATACCCCGCGTCTCCCGCCAGCAATTCCACCGCGCCCATCGTTCCAACCTGCCGCGCATCTCCCACTTGATGCATCTCGCGCAGCTGCGCCAATCGCTCCGCATGAATCTTCGCAATCGTCGCCATGCGGTCAAACACTGGCTCATCGTCAAAAATTCGTAGATTCTCGTTCGCCGCCGCGCACGCCAGGGCGTTCCCCGTATACGAATGCCCGTGATAGAACGTGTGCATCCGGTTCTCGCTCCGGAACGCCGCTTCCACGCGGTCCGTGCACAGCGTCACGCCCATGGTCAGGAACCCGCCTGTAATCCCCTTCGACACGCACATCAAATCCGGCGACACGTTTGCCAAACCGCAGGCGAACATCTTCCCGGTGCGCCCGAATCCCGTCAGTACCTCGTCGGCAATCAGCAACACGTTGTGCTTCGTGCAAAGCTCCCTCACTTTCTGCAAAAACTCCACGGGATGCACGATCATTCCGCCCGCGCCCTGTAGCAACGGCTCAACGATCATCGCCGCAATCCGGTCCCCACGCTCTTCCAGCAAATGCTCCAGTTGCTGCACGCACTCGATGTGGCAACTCGCGCGCTTCAATCCCACCGGGCAGCGGTAGCAATAGGCCGAATGCACGCGATGCACGGGGTACCGCATCGACACAAACGGCTCCGTAAACGGTGATTCGTCGCTCACCGACATGGCCCCAGCCGTATCCCCGTGATACCCGTGCTCCAGCGCCACGATCTCGCACTTCTCCGGCCGCTCCAGATTCACGAAATACTGCACCGCCAGCTTCAGCGCCACTTCCACCGCCGTCGAACCGTCATCGGAGAAAAACAGGTGATTCAAATCCTCCGGCACCCACTTCTTCAGCCGCACGCTTAGTTCTTCCGCCGCTTCGTGCGTGAATCCCGCCAGAATCACGTGTTCGAGCTTCTTCGCCTGCGCGGCAATCGCGCTCGCAATCCGCGGATTCGCGTGCCCGTGCAGATTCACCCACCACGACGAAATCGCATCCGTAGTCCTTCGCCCATCCGCCGTGTACAGATACACGCCTTCCGCCCGGGCCACCTTCCATGGCGCCGGATCGAGCGCACGATTCGTAAAGGGATGCCAGATTTGCAATGCCGACGTCATTGCGCGAATGCGGATCGGTCGAAATGGTTCAGGAACACCTGCATCAGTGCGGTCCGGTGGAGGTTGGGCAACTTCGGAATTTCTCCGATCACTCGTACGTGGCCGAATCTCTCAATCGTTTCCCGGTTCTCGCGGTTTTGGTCGCCGATCAGCACCACGCCATGCACCGGCAATTCTGCCGCGTGCAGCGCCGCCAGCGTCAGCAGCGTGTGATTGATGGTTCCCAGCCCGCTCCGCGCCGCCAGAATCACCGGCAACTTGAACTTCACCATCATGTCCAGCACGAACTGCTTCGCATTGATTGGCACCAGCACTCCGCCCGCGCCTTCCACGATCAGCCAATCGTTCATCAGGCTTGTCGGCGGACTGATCCGTGCCAAGTCGATCTCCACGCCCGCCCACCGCGCCGCCAGGTCCGGCGATACCGGCGGAACAAATTTATAGACCTCTTCGAGCGTCCGATCGGTTCCGATGCCCGCTAGTCGCATCACCGTCACGCGGTCCGACCCTTCCAGCGTTCCGGTTTGAATTGGCTTCCAATAAACCGCGTCCAGCGCCGCGCACAGCAGCGCCGCCAGGGTCGTCTTTCCCACGCCCGTGTCCGTGCCCGTGATAAAGAAATGCCGTCTCATGCCGGTCGCGCCAATCTCGCGGTAGTTTTCTCGCGCCAATATTTCAATGAACTTACCAATCTGTTCAAATCCTCTTCCGCGATCTTCGTGGTCAGCGACAATCGCAGCCGCGCCTGCCCGGCCGGCACCGTCGGCGGCCGAATCCCGCGTACCGCAAATCCTTCTTTCTGCAAATGCGCTGCCGCGTTCAACGTGTCCTCATTCTTCCCCAGAATGACCGGCACAATCTGGCTGCTGCTGTTCGCCGTATTGAATCCGGCCTTCTGCAGCGAGCAAATCATGTCCCTGGACCGCTCCTTCAGCGTTTCTCGCTCCTGGTCCATTCCCACAGCCAGCCGAAGCGCCGCGCGAATCTGTTCTACAAAATACGGCGGCAAAGCTGTACTGAAGATGAACGTCCGCGCGTGATTGATCAGATGATCCTTCAGCGCCGCGGGACCACATACGAACGCGCCGGCCGAGCCCAGCGCTTTCCCGCAAGTGTGAAGTATCGCCAGTACCTGTGGCAGGATTCCTGCCTCCGCCGCTAGCCCTCGCCCCTCTGGTCCCTGCACTCCGGTGGCGTGAGCCTCATCCACAATCATCGCCGCGCCGTACTTCTCCGCCAGTGTTGCCATCTCCCGCAAGGGAGCGACATCACCGTTCATGCTGAACACACTCTCGGTGACGATGACTCTCCGCCATGGCGCGCCGGCATCTTCCCGCAAGCTGTCTTCCAGCGCGTTCAGGTCGAGGTGAGGATAGATGACTTTGCGGGCTCCCGACAAGCGCATTCCATCGATGAGACTGGCATGATTCAACTGGTCGGAGTAAACCACATCGTCTGGCCCGACTACCGCTGCCAGCATTCCCATGTTCGCCGCAAACCCGCTGCCGAAAAACAGCGCCGCTTCCGTCCCGGCGAATCTCGCAAATTCCTCTTCCAGTTCCCGCCAGCTGTCGGTCTGCCCGGAAAGCAACCGCGAACCCGTCGCCCCGGCTCTTGCACCATTTTGCAGCGCGCGCACCGCTGCGTCCCGCAACTCCGGATGCTCCGCCAATCCCAAATAATCGTTCGAACAGAAATTGATTCCCTTGATCTCGGCAAGGCTCCGCCTCTGGTGCCGCTCCTCCAGGAGCCGCAGCCCTTTTTCGAGCCCCGCCGTCCACCGTTTGATTACGTCACCCTGCATGCGCCTCGAGTGGCTTCATCCCCAAACTCGCCAGCAACTGCTCATCTTCATCCGGACCCGGATTGGGCGTCGTCAACAGCTTCTCGCCCACAAAAATCGAATTGGCTCCCGCCAAAAAGCACAAAGTCACCGCTTCCGGCGACAACTGTTTCCGTCCCGCCGCCAATCTCACTCGCGAAGCCGGCATAATAATTCTCGCCGTGGCAATCGCCCGCACCATCTCCAATGGGTCGAGCGCTGGCATCGCCGCCAACGGCGTTCCCTCTACCCGCACCAGCATGTTGATCGGCACGCTCTCCGGGTGCGGCTTCAATGTCGCAAGCTGCTGCAGCAAGCCCACCCGATCACTCTGCTTCTCTCCCATTCCCAAAATCCCGCCGCAGCACACGGTAATTCCCGCCTTGCGTACCGCCGCTAGCGTCCGTAGGCGCTCGTCGTAGACGCGCGTCGTGATGATCGAACCATAAAACTCAGGCGATGTGTCCAGGTTATGGTTGTACGCCGTCAGGCCCGCTTCCTTGAGCCGCACCGCCTGCTCATCCGTCAGCATTCCAAGCGTGCAACACACTTCCATCCCCAGCGCGGAAACTCCTCGCACCATCTCCAGCACCTTCTCGAATTCCCGCCCGTTGGGAGCTTCTCGCCACGCCGCCCCCATGCAGAAGCGCGTCACGCCGCGCCCCAGCGCATCTTTGGCTACACCATTCACGTGCTGCGGGTCCAGCAAACCCTGCCGCTCTACATCTGCCTCATAATGCGCACTTTGCGGACAATAGGCGCAATCCTCCGGGCAGCCTCCCGTCTTGATCGAAATCAGCTGGCACGTCTGCACGCGGTCCGCCCGATGGAATTCCCGGTGCACCGTCTGCGCCCGAAACACCAGTTCCGGCAGCGCCTTCTCGTAGATTGCGCGCACTTCGTCTCTGGTCCAGTCGTGCCGCAACACTGCATCCGCCTTCGCCTGCGCCGCTGCGCTGTTGTTCTCACTTGCCATGCTGTTCCTTTGTTCCGTAGGGAAATTCCCACCACCAACCCGCAAGCTCTTCATCCTATCATTAGCCTGCCAGTTCCATCCATTTCCTGCCTCACACACGCCTGTATTCCACGTCCGCCCAAACCACTCATTCCGCACAGACTTCCCTTCCGCCTTCCGGTCAAATGGTTTGACCGTTTATTGAGCGAAATGTTATAAATCAACGTTTCCATTCGCTCCCCCGCGACAAAGGGTATTTCCGGGGTGGTCCTGAATCCTGACCCGCCCAGGGGTCTGAGGGGTATCGCCGGTGAGCCGAAGGATTCCCGACCTGTTTGCAATCGGGGACTCTCGTTCTTGTTCGGCGAGGCGCTCCCCGGACGCTGGTGGATTTGGCAAAGATTCAGCTCGCTCCGTTCGGCGAAGGCTGTCAGTGTGTGTGGTTCTGCGGTTTACAGGGGCCGCGATCCGCTTTTGGTCGGCGCTCTGCCCCTTAATTCTGGTCCGTTTCGCTTTGGAGGAATCTTCATGCGCATCTCGATGGACGCTGCCCTCTCGCTCGGCAGCCGTTTTACGAAACGTTTGTCTGCTTTAGCGGGACTTTCGCTTCTCAGTGGCGCCGCACTCTTCGCCGACGAAGCTGGTGGGGAAGCCGGCCTTCGTCTTCCCGACCTCTCCACCGTATCTTTCCTCGGAATGAATGGTCACAAGCTTCTCCTGTTCGGCATTCTGATCTGCATTTTCGGTCTCGCTTTCGGCATGGTCATTTTCAACCGTCTGAAGAACCTCCCCGTTCACAAATCCATGCGCGAAATCTCCGAACTCATCTACGAGACTTGCAAAACCTATCTCCTCACTCAGGGCAAGTTCCTGCTCTTCCTCTGGGTCTTCATCGCCATCATCATCATTCTCTATTTCGGCGTGCTCTCGCCCGTGCCGAACAAGTCGGTCGCGGTGACCTTGCCGATCATTCTCTTCTTCAGCCTCGTCGGCATGGGCGGCAGCTACGCGGTGGCGTGGTTCGGCATTCGTGTGAACACCTTCGCCAACTCCCGCACCGCCTTCGCCAGCCTCCGTGGCATGCCCTTCCCGATTAACGCCATTCCTCTCGAAGCGGGTATGAGCGTCGGCATGATGCTCATCAGTGTTGAGCTCCTGATGATGCTCATCATTCTTCTGTTTATTCCCGGTGACTATGCCGGGCCATGCTTCATCGGTTTCGCTATCGGCGAGTCCCTCGGCGCCGCCGCTCTCCGTATCGCCGGCGGCATCTTCACCAAGATTGCCGACATCGGCTCCGACCTGATGAAGATCGTTTTCAAAATCAAGGAAGACGACGCGCGCAACCCCGGCGTCATCGCCGACTGCACTGGCGACAACGCCGGCGACTCGGTTGGCCCCACCGCCGACGGCTTCGAAACCTACGGCGTCACCGGCGTCGCTCTGATCACTTTCATTCTTCTCGCCGTGAAAGAACCCACCGTCCAGGTTCAACTCCTCGTCTGGATCTTCGTGATGCGCATCATCATGCTCATCGCCAGTGCCGTGGCGTACTTCATCAACGGCATCATCCAGCGCGGCCGTTTCGCCAACGCCAAGGAAATGAATTTCGAAACGCCACTCACCTGGCTCGTCTGGATTACTTCCTTCGTCTCCATCGCGCTCACCTATCTCGTCTCAATGATCATTATCCCGGCGCTCGGCGGCGATCTTACGCAGTGGTGGAAGCTCGCCACCATCATCTCCTGCGGCACGCTGGCCGGCGCCGTCATTCCTGAACTCGTCAAGGTCTTCACCTCCGTCGAGTCGCGCCACGTCAAGGAAGTGGTCACTTCCGCGCAGGAAGGCGGCGCATCCCTCGGCATTTTATCCGGCTTCGTCGCCGGCAATTTCTCCGCGTACTATCTCGGCATGGCCATGGTCTTCCTCATGTCCATCGGCTTCCTCATGAGTCGGCTTGGACTCGGCAACCTCATGGTCGCCGCTCCTGTCTTCGCCTTCGGCCTCGTCGCGTTCGGCTTCCTCGGCATGGGCCCCGTCACCATCGCCGTCGATTCCTACGGCCCGGTCACCGACAACGCGCAGTCCGTCTACGAACTTTCCCTGATCGAACAGGTTCCCAACATCAAGTCGGAACTCAAGAAGGACTACAACATCGACGTCGACTTCGAATCCGCCAAGCACCTCCTCGAAGCCAATGACGGCGCGGGCAACACCTTCAAAGCCACCGCCAAGCCCGTGCTCATCGGCACTGCCGTCGTCGGCGCCACCACCATGATCTTTTCCATCATCATGGCCCTCACCCACGGCCTCACCACCGACGTCAATAAGCTCTCCCTCCTCCACGCGCCCTTCGTGCTTGGCATCATCACCGGCGGCGCCATGATCTACTGGTTTACCGGCGCATCCACTCAGGCCGTCACCACCGGCGCTTACCGCGCCGTGGAATTCATCAAGGCCAACATCAAGCTCGAAGGCGTGGAAAAGGCCAGCGTCGAAGATTCCAAGAAAGTCGTCGCCATCTGCACAAAATACGCGCAGAAAGGCATGCTCAACATCTTCATCGCCGTCTTTTTCGCCACCCTTGCCTTCGCCTTCCTCGAACCCTTCTTCTTCATCGGCTATCTCGTCTCCATCGCCACCTTCGGCCTGTATCAGGCCATCTTCATGGCCAATGCCGGCGGCGCTTGGGACAATGCCAAGAAAATCGTCGAAGTTGAGCTCAAGCAAAAGGGCACCCCGCTCCACGATGCCACTGTCATCGGTGACACCGTCGGTGACCCATTCAAGGACACTTCCTCGGTCGCCCTCAACCCGGTCATCAAATTCACTACCCTCTTTGGCCTGCTCGCGGTTGAGCTGGCGGTGAAACTCACGTCCGAAACCGGCGGTGGCCTCTCGCACATTCTCGCCGCCGCCTTCTTCGCCGTCTCCTTCTTCTTCGTCTACCGTTCCTTCTACGGCATGCGCATCAAAGGCTCCGCCGCCTAACCAATCTGTTTCCGTACTTGATCGCCCGAGGCGCCGCGCCAGCGGCGCCTCTTCTTCTTTGGAGTGCGGCGATTTATCGCCGCTTGGTGTAGCGGCGGGTCTTTAGACCCGTCCGCGCGAGTCCTCGAGCGCGTCCCCGGGAACACCGATCTCTCGATTGGCGGGTTTTGCTTATGTAGCGCTGACCTTAATGTGAGCTCTCCTTCCTGTGCTAAACTTCCCGCGGTTCACCGAGCGAGGGTCCCCATGTCAAAAATTCTTCCCGCAATCGCATTATTGTTTCTCTGCTCCGGCGTCGCCAGCGCCCAGCCCGATCCTAAATACAAAATCCACGACCTTGACCGGCCCGTTCCTCCCATCATCACTCCCGGCACCTTCTCCACTCCCGACCACCCCGGCAAACCGCCCTCCGATGCCATCGTTCTCTTCAACGGCACCAGTCTCGACAAATGGGTTTCCGAAGACGGCTCTCCCGCCAAATGGAAAGTTGAAAACGGTTACGCCGAGGTCGTCGCCCACACCCACAACATCCACACCAAAGATTCCTTCGGCGATTGCCAGCTTCACGTCGAATTTATGGAACCCACTCCGCCGCACGGCGAGAGCCAGGAACGCGGCAACAGCGGCGTCTTCCTGATGAACACCTACGAAATTCAGGTTCTCGATTCCTACGAGAACAAAACCTACGCTGACGGCCAGGTTGCTTCCGTCTACGGTCAATATCCGCCGCTCGTCAACGCCGCGCGTCCCCCGGGTCAGTGGCAATCCTACGACATCGTCTTCCACGGTCCACGCTTCGATCCCGGCGGCAAACTCCTTCGCCCCGCGCGCGTCACCGTCTTCCACAACGGCGTCCTCGTTCAGGACAACGTACAACTCACCGGCCCTACCGAGCACGGTGAACGCCCACCCTACAAGCCCGGCCCCGACACAGGCCCACTAGCCCTGCAGGATCACGGCAATCCCGTCCGCTACCGCAACATCTGGATCCGCGAATTGTAATTTGGAGTGCGGGGATTCATCGCCGCTTTTGCAACTGGTCAATCTTCGAGATACTTCGCCTGTCAGCGAGACCTTGACATCAAGCGGAGCGAAGGATCTCAATTTCAACGTCAATCCGCGGTAAGTCGCGAGCGGCAGTCGCACCGCTACGCCTTCACCAATCCCACAAACTTCCGCGCATCATTCCCAAACCCCGGAAACACCGGCGACAAATCCTTCACTCCCATGTGCTTTGTCAAAATCTCTCCCACCACCGACCGGAAATCCGTGGTCAGTGCCAGATCCCTTCCTTCATTCAATTGACGCTCGTCTAGCCCGGGCCATTTCCCGCACACGCGCCCACCCTTCACGTCGCCTCCCATGACAAACATGCAATTCGCATGCCCGTGATCCGTTCCGCGGTTCCCATTCTCTTTCGCCGTGCGCCCAAACTCGCTCATCGTCACCACGACGATGTCGCCCATCCGGTCGCCCATATCCTGATGAAACGCCGCCAGCGATTGCCCCAGATCGCGCAACAAATTCGAAAGCTGACCCTGCACGCCACCTTCGTTCACGTGATTGTCCCAGCCGCCGCAATCCAGAAATAATACTTCCGCGCCGATTTGCGCCTTGATCATCACGCCGATCTGCTGCAATCGTTGTCCCACCGGCGACTTCGGATACTCCGCTCCATTCTCCGGCGGATATTTCGCCGGATCGACTTTCCGCAGCAGATCAATCGCTTCAAACGTTTCCGCGCCCGTGCCGTGCAGCGCCTGGTCCACCGTCTGCGCGTACATCGCTTCGAATCCGCCTTCCGCCACCTTGGCCATTGCCGCGTTCTGCGGCTGCACTTTGAACTGCTTCAGGTCTGGAATCGCAATGGCCGCCGCGCTTCCGTGCAGCATCCGCGGCAAATTCGGCCCCATCGCCACGGCGCGAAATGGCGAAGCATTTTCTTCCGGAATCGTCCCAATCGCCCGGTCGAGCCAGCCATCTTCCGTAGCCTTCACCCCCGGCGTTCCCGATTCCATATAGTCTTGTGCATCAAAATGCGAACGCGTTGGGTCAGGTGACCCCGCTGCATGCACAATGGCCAGCTGATTCTTAACAAACAGCCCCTGCAGCGGCGCCAAACTCGGGTGCAGTCCAAAAAATCCATCCAGATCCAAAGCCGCATCCGCTCCGCCGCGCCTGGGCTGCGGAATCGCGATCGTCGGCCGCATCCGGTAGTAATTCGGCTCTCCGAACGGCACCACAATATTCAATCCGTCCGCCGCGCCCCGCTGAAACAGCACCACCATCTGCTTTTTCCCCGCGCCGTAGGTGGCCGCACTCTGCGTCGACGCCACCGCCCGCTGCAAAAACGCCGGCATCGTGCTCATGCCTACCAATGCGATCCCGCCCCTTCCCAAAAAATACCGCCGCGAAAACTTCGCCGCCCTCATCCCTTCGCAGCATTCGTGCTTCATACTCGACTCCTTTGGAGTGCGGGAGCCCGGCTCCCGCTTTCGCTCAATTCCGTCCGCGCTCCGCTCGATCATGCGGCCGCCTGGCTGCCGCAGCCGTCAACTCAGAGTCTCTGGCCGCTTACTGATTCCGATTGCCTCTTCATCTTCTCTGAAACTCCGGCGCTCCCAACACCAATCCCGTCACCACCCCCAGATCCACTTGCTTCACCGGGTCATCCAGCTTCGCCTGCAAAACCTGTGGATTTTCCAGTTGCTTCTGCAACGTGTCTACGGTCCCTGGCGCTGCTTCCACTAAGAACACCTGTACGGCCCGGTCCAGCGCATCTTTCGGATTGCTTCCCGAATCGCTGCCCAGCAGCGCGTTCACATCGCTCCGTGATCCGCGCACCTTGTTCCCTGCCAGTGCCAGCGAAAAATTCAGCCGGCTCAGCAGCGCGCCCGTATTCACCCATGCCTCCGCCCTATCGGAATACCCCGTCGGCGGCTGGCACTGATACAGCGGCTCTCCGATCCGGCTCACCCACTGCACCAGCGGCATCGGCGTGTCCACATCAGTCCCCAATGCGCGCACCGACGACACCACCAGCTCATACGGCGTCTTGATCTTCGCCCGGTAGGCTTCTTTCGACCAGAACTCCGGCGAATAGATCATCGTCCGCATCACTTCCTTGATATCTCCATTGCTCTTCTGAAACGACTTTGTCATCCGCGCTACCAGCACGGGTGGCGGCGTGTCCGAAACAAATCTCCGCGCCAGCTTCGTCGAAATAAACTTCGCCGTGTTTGGATTCTTCACCAGCAGGTCGATCACCTGCTCGCCATCCTTCATCCCGCCCGCATGAATCTTTTTCCCCAGAACCACTTTTGGATCCGGGCCGTGCAGCTTGTCGTCAAATTTAAATTTCGCAATTTCCCGCGGCTTCTCGATTGTCCAGCCCGTGAAGCATCGCGCCACTTCCGTCACATCCTTCTGCGTGTATCCCCCGTCAACACCCAGCGTATGCAGTTCCATCAGCTCGCGCCCATAATTCTCGTTCAGCCCGCGTTCCTGCTTCTTCTTCTGTCCCTGTTGTTGCGGACGCTGCGGCGGTGGATACCCATATCGTCCGCGCCGCATGGCCTGGCGCATCGCCCGCTCTTGTGCTTGCCGCTCGGCCGCCCGCGGGTCCGCACTCAAGAAATTGTCCAGATAAAACAGCATCGCCGGGCTCTTCGCCGTCGCCGTCAGCAAATCCTTGAACTTCCCCAGTGTGTTTGGTTGAATCACGTCGCGCTCGTACGATGTCAGGTACCACTTCACTTCGCCTTTCTGCGCGTACACGTTGAAATGGTTGAACCAGAAATCGTCCATCACCTGTTGCAATTGCCGATCGCTGTAGATCGCCCGCGTCACTTTCGCCATCGCCAGTTCTTCCACCACGCGCGCCGGCCGTTTGCTGTCGTCCGCAATCGCTCGCGGCACGGCGTTCGGGTCCACGCTCAGCGCGCCTCGCTGCCCCGCTCCCGTCGTCGCTGGATTCATCTTCATTGGTGACGGCACGTCGCTGTTTGCTGCGCTCGCCACCGTCGTCCCGGTCGCTTCTCCGCTGTCTGTGCTCGAGCCCGCGGCGCCGTTTTTTCCATCCATTTCCTGCGCCATCGCCGTGATTGCGGCGTCGGCCTGGCTTTGCGCCGTCTGCTCCCGCATTGCCGCTGGCGGCGTCCGCTCGGCTTTTTTCTCCGCCTGCTTCGGATTCGGATACTCCGCCATCAACTGCTCGTTGCTCATCCTCAACGTCGGATATGCGGTCAACCGCGCTTCCACAGCGTGGTCGTCAATCGACTTGGGATTCAGCTGCTGCTCGATCCATTTCGCCAGCCCCATCTGTTTCACAAGCTCTACGTCGCCCGGCCGCGGCCCGTACGCCAAACGATTCAGCGCGTGCTGCACCGCTTCGTTCTCATTCAATTCCGTAACCGGCAACCCTTTCAGCACCGGGTCCTGATTCTTTTGTTTGTTGGGAATGCCCTTGTAGGGAGCGCTTTCTGCTAGCCCTGAGTTTCGAAGGGAAGCGGTCCGTCTGGCTGACGACTCCACCGCTAGCGCTGGCACGTCGACCACAAACGTGCAGACGCACGAATACGCCAGCAATGACGCCAGGATCGGACGATATGTCACGGAAATATTGGAAAGGAATGGCTGCCGCGCGCCATTCTCTCGCTGCGAACATAAAAGGACAAGGGTGTTGCGCATGTCCCCCAGATTAACCCCGCCGCCGCCCGAAAGTTGCTGCCTGTAGCTCAGGCCTTCAGGCCTGAGGCCGTTTCATTGCGCACAACCTGCACTGAACCTTGCGCTCCTAATTCAGCGAGAACTCCACCGGCCTCTGCGGCGCCTGATTGTTCTTCCCGTCCACCGCCAGCAGCACTAACCGGTAATTGCCGGGCTGCAGGTCTTTCGTCTCTACCCGCAGCGCAAACGGCACCACCGAGTTCCCCTTCTCAATAAAACTCTCCATCGGTATGCCGCCGGTGAAGAACACTTCTTTATTGTTGTTATCGAAAATGCGGTAGCCCGTCAGCACTTTCATCGCGGGATCCGTTTTCAGCAGTGGCTCATACACTTCCGAGTACAACGTGATGCTGTCCGACTTCTTGAATTGGTAAGCCGCCGCCGGCGTTATCTGCATGCCCTTTACGATGAGCGGCTTCCGGTCTTCCAACAGCGTCGCGTCCACGTCCGTCGGAATTTCGTCCACGCGCTGCACGCTGCTGGAAAGCACCACTCCGCCCAGCGTCATCTTATCCCCGTTGTACGGGTCGATCTGCAGTGGCGCTTCCATCTTCGCGAACCCTTCTCCGCCCGAACTCAACACCACCGCCAGCTTGTAGTTTCCCGCGCCTGCGTCGAACTGGTTCTGGTATTGATACGGGTGTTTTGTGAACTCCTTCCAATCGTCCTTTTCCATTTCCAGGTTCAACGTGTCGCTGAATCGCGCCCCTACGCTCCCATCCGGTTTATACGCGATCCCCAGCACGTTCACATTAGCGTGGTATTTCCCCTTGTCCTTGTTGAATACCAGCGCGTCCCCGGGAATCTCCATCGACAGATTCACCCGCGCAATATTCGGCCCTGAGTAGAAGTACGGCGCCTGCATCGTCGCATGAATCGTTCCTGCGGCCGAACCGTTCGCCTGCGCCTCCATGGTCTTTTCCAGCGGCTTGCCTTCCAGTGGATTCACCGGCCGCACGTTGCAATAGCCCGAGCGCGACCGCACTTCCATTCCGCCGTGGCTCATCTTGACTTTCAACGTGTGGCAGCTGCCCTCTTTCGATTCTTGTGGCACGTACCCCAGCACGTAGAACTGGTTCATCTCTTGCGCGATCCGCTGCAATCCGCCCAGCAGATCGTTGGTGTTGTAAATCGTGAATCCTCCGGTTCCTTCCGCCAGCATCTGCATCACTTGCTGGTTTACGGTCGTGGATGTCGGAATCTTCGGCAGTAGAATCTGCGGCTGATTCATCGGATTATTGTTGTAGTAATTCGAATATGTCGGTGGACGGGATCCTCCTCCCCCTGCCGGAGTACCACCACCGGTTCCGCCCTTCCCGCCACCACTTCCACCCTTTCCTCCACCGGCACCGCCTGTGCCTCCTGTGCCGCCGGTTCCACCTTTACCGCCACCCGTGCCACCGGTGCCGCCACCGGGTCCCCCACCTGGCGCTCCGCCGCGTCCTCCGCCACCTCCACCGGGTGCACCGCCGCCACCCCCGCCCCCGGGCTTTTGAGGCTCACCGGCCTCCGCCAGTCGATAGCTCGACAGTATCAGTCGCGGGCGAATTGCTTGCGATCCGTCACGCACTTTCGACGCCGCGACTACCTTTCTTTCCCGCGCGGGCGACATCAGCTTCGCCCCCGGGCCTCCCGACACCAAGCCCCGCACGTCCAGCGGATACACCGCCACGTTCGCTTTGTTGCACGCGTCGATCGTCGCCGTCAGTTCCGATTGGCTCTCCACCGTCAGCGGGAATCCGGCCGTAAACAGAATCAACATCTTCCTGCCCGGCACCGCGCGCAGGTTCTTCGCCAGGCTCCGGATCGACAGCAACATGGACCTGGCTCCATAATCCGCTTCCGCATTGCTGATCGTCGGCATCCCGATTGTCGCCATCATCGTTTGTTGCGGCGCGTTCGAATCGATGTGCGGCACCGACGATCCGCTTACCGCCGTCTTCAGAAGATCGGCGTTCGCCGTGAAGTTCTGCCGGATCTGCAAACTGCCCCCGAAATTCACCACCGCCATAAGCGCATCCGGATTCGTGTTGCTTTCAATGAATTTCGTGGCCGCGCTCCGCGCCTGCATCTGGTCTGCCATCTCCATCGAAGACGTATCGAAGAACAGGATCATGTAATGCTTCTGGTTCGAGGCGTTCTGCACGGCCGGATCGCTGCCGAAAGAGAAGCTCGTGATGGACTGTTCTTTATTGTCTTCGTAGACCTTGAAGTCGTCCTTCTTCAAGTCCGTCGCGTAATGGCCTTTCTTGTCCGTCACGATCGCATCCACCAGCACGATTCGCGATTCCGTCCGAATCACCGTGTCTACCGGCACCGGCTTCTGCTCGTTCCCCGCAGGTGGAGGCTGCTGGGCATTCGCGGCATTTTCAGGCTTGGCGGGCTCTGGCGCCTGCGCACCCAAGCCGCCCGCGCACCATAAGACCACTCCCAGGCATAGGGCTGTCATCCAATGCACTCGCCGCATTCCTGTTTTGTCCCCCATCACGCCCTCCTAGTAGGGAATGACGACCGCTCCATTACGCGCCGCCATTTGTGCCCCTTCGGAATCTCGCACCACCTGCCGCACCACATATTTGCCCGGCTTCAGGTCGAAGCTCGACTTCATCGTCAGCCCCGTCTTGTTCAAACGGTCGTAGGTCGTATCCAGCAGTCTCATCTCCAGCAATTTCTCGCCGCCGGTCACGTAATTCCCGTTTTCGTCGAAGATCACCGTCGCCACTGTTAGGTTGTCCCAGTTCCGGCCGTTCTCCTTGCGAAAATGCATTCCTTTTAAGTCGATTCGCGAGACGATGCTCAGCTTCGCTTCGTCTCCTTGCAACTTGAAGTATTGTGTTTGCAGATCGATCGACAAATCGTTGATTTCTTCCTGCGAGAACACCGCCTCCGCAATTTCTTGTTTCGCTTGTTGCTGCGGATCATCCACTTTCTTGGGAGCAAAATAACCGCGCCGCGCCTGGATGTCGTATTTCACCTTGCCCGCCATTGCCACCTTGATCGAATGATATTTGGCATCCATCTTCTGGTTTTGCGGCGAGAATCCCAGCACGTAGCAAATATCGGGCGCCGCGCCCACCCGCACCAGCCCGCCTTCCAGGTCATTCGAGTTGTGAAAAAATGTCCCGCCCGTGCCGGCCGCAAAATCCATCATCACGTAGCTGTTTTCCGTCTGCTCCGCCGTCCGGTACATGATCTTAAGTCCGGCGGTTTGCGGCGTATCCGTGTTTGGCTGCGAGATATCGCCACCCACGTCCGGCGTATACAGTCCCCGGGCATCCAAAGTGTTGATCGTGACGTTCGCCCGATTCGCCCGGTCGATCACCCCTGTCTCCTGCAACTGCGAGTCCGATACGATGAACCCAGGCCCCGCGAGCACCAGGATCTTCTCTCCTGGCTTTCCCGAAAGGCTCCGGATCACGTCCTCCAGTACCCGGTAGGTGAAGTCGTTATCCGTGTCGCCTGCCGTCAACGCTTGTTGCAGCGACATCTGCGCCTGCTGGATGGCCGCTTGCAGTTGTTTCGGATCTCCGTTGTACATGCACTGCAGCACCTCCTGCGCCACCAGGTTTAGAACCGTCTGATCGCTCTTGTTGAGGTACTGGTCGGCCATGTAGTGATTCACGTCCGGGCAATTCGATACATCGTTGATCTTGCCCATCTTCGGGTGCGGTATCACTTTCAGCAGGCCCTGCTCCAGCACAGCTTTATCGCTTGTAAACTCCGTGGTGATCTGCCCAGACGTGCCATAAATTGCCAGGCGGTCGGTCGGCGTCATGCTCTCGATCAGTTTCTTCGCCGCCACGCGTATCGTCGACGCATCTTGCATATTCAGGTGAATGTCGTCGAACACCACTGCTACAAACCTTTGCGGTACCGCCACGAGAGGCGGCCCTCCTGACTCGTCCCCTTGTTGCGTCTTCGCCGCTAAGTCGGCGCGTTCCTGCCGGGTCTTTGCCGTGTCCACGCCAAACGTCGTGACCGCCTGCAGCTTCCCGTTGTCGTACAGCAGAAAATCTTCCTTCTTCAGCCCGTCCACCAGCTTGCCCTGTTTGTCGCGCACTACCACGCGCACCTGCACCAGGTTGACGCGCAGTTTGAAGGTTGTCCCGGTGTCGCGGCTGGAGACCTCGGTCTTGTTGTCTGACTTCGTATCGGAGCTTGCTCTGGCAGGTTGCGCCGCGGGTATATCGGAGGTTTTTGGCGGGCTCGCTGCTCCCACGTTATCTTGCGCGCGCGCTCCCGGCGCACACGCAGCCAGCACCACCAGCATGGCCAACCGGCTGAACCGGTGACCGCACAACTTCCGGTAGGAGACCCCTAGGTTCATCCCTATCCCTTGCCCCATCTGTGACCACTCGCCTGGTTCCGTTCGGCGCGGCTTCCGGTCACTTCGCGCGGGTGGGACCACCCGACTATACCCCCCGGGTTTTTCATGGTCAACGCGCCAATTCCTTCAATTCGCCATGCTCCGGTAAGAATTCATGCGCCCTTGGCGCACCACCAAGCATGAAAATGGGTTCAGCGGGCTTGTCCGTGGAAACGGGTCAGTCTGTGCTACAAAGCAACGCTGGATGGCGGTTGCTTAGAGGTCGGAAAGTCAGCATGGGATATTGACCCCGTCGGTAAGACTGACCCGCGCCGGTAAAGGTACCACCTTTTGTCGCACCCGTACGTTGGGAAGGACGAATAGCAGTGTCTGTAACAGACCCGCGGCGCAGCAATCGCCTCCGCTAAGGAGGTGTGATGCAAACTCTCGTACAACGTGGATGTGGATTGGACGTGCATCAGGCCACCGTGGTGGCGTGTTTGTTGATTGTTTTAGAGAGCGGGAAGATTCACAAGCAAGTGCGCACGTTCGGCACCACCACGCGCGATCTAGTTGGCTTACGAGAATGGTTGCGCTCGGAAGGTTGCACGCATGTAGCGATGGAAAGCACAGGGGTGTACTGGAAGCCGGTCTACGCGATCCTCGAAGGAGCTTTCGAGATCGTGGTTGCCAACGCGCAGCACGTGAAGAAGGTCCCTGGTCGCAAGACCGACGTGAAAGATGCGGAATGGATCGCCGATTTGCTCTGCCACGGACTGCTGCGCGCCAGTTTCGTTCCACCCAAGCCCATCCGCGAACTCCGCGACTTGACACGGTATCGCCGCAAGCTGGTGGAAAGCCGGTCGGCGGAGCGCAACCGCCTGCTGAAGGTGCTGGAGACCGCCAACATCAAGCTCGCCAGCGTGGTCAGCGATGTGTTCGGTGCTTCCGGTCGACTCATGCTGCTCGCTCTTGCCGAAGGGATAGACACAGCACAAGAGATGGCCCAACTGGCAAAAAAACAATTGCGCAAAAAGATTCCCGAGCTGCAGTTGGCCTTGGAAGGAAAGATGGAAGAACACCACCGTTTCCTGTTATGTGTGCAACTTCATCGACTCGGTGCGGTGGAAAAAGATCTAGCCATCGTCGAGCAGCGTATCCAAGAGAAGTTAAAGCCCTACGCAGCAGAAGTCACTCTATTGGATGAAATCCCGGGTGTGGATACGGCCCTGGCTGGAGCGATCATCGCCGAACTGGGTGCGGACATGCGTGTGTTCGAGAATGTCTCGCAACTCGCCTCCTGGGCTGGAGTTTGTCCGGGCAACAATGAATCGGCCGGCAAGCGCAGGAATAGCCGCATCCCCAAGGGCAATGTCTATCTGAAGACCGCACTAGTGGAGGCCGCCAACGCAGCGGCAAAAGCTAAAGGCACTTACCTTCGAGACAAATTTTACCGACTCAAGGCTCGACGAGGTTACAAGCGCGCCGCAGTAGCGATAGCCCACAAGATCTTGGTGGCCATCTACCACATGCTCTCCCACCGAGTCTGTTACAACGAATTAGGAGATCTCTACCTGGACAAGCTCAACAAACACCACCTGACTCGAAACCTCGTTCATCGCCTGGAGCGTCTCGGCTACACCGTTACACTGGAGCAGAAAGCTGCCTGAAACATCGCCCGCTGAACCCTATTTTCATAGCAGCTTCCACGCTCCAAACGTCCTGCGCCTCCGTGTGTTTCAGCACGTAGCGGTCCCCACCCTCCACGCGCACCCGGAAATACGTCTCCCCAGGCGAATACCAGCGGTCTTCCACCGCCGTCACTTCCAAAACCTGCTCCCCCAAACGCACTCGCACCGGTCGCTCATCGCCCCGATACCCCGAATAACACTCCACTTGCACCTTCACAGCTGAACCTCTCGCGCAACTTCACCGCAAATCCCCCGCAACCTTTTTGCCTCGTTGGCTCTTACCTCATCCCCTCCCGTTCGGCGTTCCATGCCGCCCCCAGGAACACGATCACCGCCGAGATCTGCATCCAGATCAGCAACCCGATCACTGCCGCCAACCCGCCGTACACGATGTTGTACGGCACTCGCCGCACGTAAAATCCGAATGCCGCGTTCGCCACCCACCACAGTAGCGTCGCCATCGTCGCTCCCGGCAACACGTGGCTCAGCTTCTTTTCCTGCGGCCGGGCCACGAAATAAATCACCGTTAACGCCAGCAGCGCCAGCGTCATCGCTGCCAGCGGGAAAAACACCACCCACGCCACATGCACCGGCGCGTTCTTCCATAAAACCGCCGTCAGCCAATGCCGCAGCGGACGCCCGAATACTCCCAGAATCCCCGCCGTCAGGATTGGCGCCATGGTGATCAGCAGCAGCAGGAGCCCTCGCCACTGCCGTTGGAAAAATCCCATGCGCTCCGGCTCGTCGTAAATCAGGTGAATCCCGCTCATCAGCAGCTTCATCACCTGCGATCCGCCCAACAGTGTCCCCGCCGCGCCCGCCAGCGAAATCTTCCAGACGTCCGGGCCACGCCGTGATAGATAGTCCGACACAATCGCGTGGCTCCCCGGCGGCAACAAATCCGTGAAATTCCGGATGGCCTCCAGCGTATCCGTCTTGCTTCCCAACCACGTCGATGCGAATCCTACCGCCAGCAGCAACGTCGGAAAGAACGACAAGAACACGTTGAATGCAATCGCTTGCGACACCATGCTGCAACGCGGAAACACCCGCCCGAACATCCGCCACACTCGCGTCACTGATCATCCCCTGAACTCTTCACGCATTATAACTGTAGTCGCGCCACACTTTGGACCGGCGCTTCATTTCAGTGGTATTCTCACTCCTGATTTCAAGGAAAGCGCATTGCCTCGTCGCGAGCAGTTTCGCTGTCGTTTCCTTTTCTGCTTATTTTCCCTCGCCGCTGGCTCCCTTTGTCTGTTCGCCCAGCAGCTCCGCTCGCCATCAACTTCCGCAAACTCATCCGACAATTCGGGCTACGTCGGCAACCAGGCCTGCGCCAAATGTCACGCCCAAATCTACGAATCCTATATGCGTACTGCCATGGCCAACGCCAGCGGTCCGGCCACGGAAAATCTCATCGCTGGCGAATTTACCCACAAGCTTTCAGGGGTTCACTACAAAATTGCCACCGAGAACGGAAAGGTCGTCCTCACCTTCGACCGCCCTGGCGATCCCTTCGTTCACGGTGAGCGGGAATTCCTCTACTACATCGGCCAGGGCCGCCGCGGCCGCACTTACCTTTTCTCTACCGACGGCTTCCTCTTCGAATCCCCCGTCAACTGGTACGCCGATCGCCATCTCTGGGACATGGCCCCCGCCTATGGCTCTTCCCCCACCATGCCTCTCAACCTCCCCGCCACCACCAGTTGCATGCATTGCCACCTCAGCGGTGTGCGCGCCCCACTCGCGGGAAGTGACAATCTCTATCCCGACCCGCCTTTCTTCTTCTCCGGCGTCACTTGCGAACGCTGCCACGGCCCCGGGGCCGCCCACGCACTGAACGGCACCGCCCCCATCGTCAATCCCAGCAAGCTCTCGCCCACTCTTCGCGATCAGGTCTGCATGCAGTGCCATCTCGAAGGCAACGCTGCCATCGAGCGCGCCGGCAAACACATCTACGAATTCCGTCCCGGCGACGACCTCTCCTCCTTCGTCCGTTACTACGTCCTCACCGGCAATGTCCCTCCAGGACTCCGCGCCACCAGCCAGTTCGAAGCTCTCGCCGAAAGTGGCTGCAAGAAGAAGTCCGGCGACGCTCTCACTTGCACCACCTGCCACGATCCGCACCAATCCGTGTCTCCCGAAAATCGCGCCGCCTATTTCCGCGTCGAATGCGTTTCTTGCCACGGCGAAAAGTTTGCCGCCAAACACCACAAGAATCAGCCCGACTGCACTTCCTGCCACATGCCCGTGTCGCAAAGTTCCGACGTCGCCCACACCCAGGTCACCGACCACCGCATCCCGCGACATTCCCAATCGTCCGCCGCTGCCGCCGCGCAGCCATCCTCCTCCGCGATTCCCACTCTCATTCCCTTTCTGGATACTCCCGATTCGTCCAAAGATACGCGCGACCTCGCTCTCGCCTGGCAATCCATCGTCAACAGCGGCATGACCATGGCTCAGCCGCAAACCGAAAGACTTCTCCAGGCTGCGCTTCCCGATTCTCCGAATGATCCCGCGCTTCTCAGCGCTCTTGCCTTCGCCGCCCAGCAACGTGGCAATCTTGCCGAAGCCGCTTCGCTCTACCAGAAAACTCTCGTGCTCGATCCCGACTCCCTGGAAGCCGCCTCCAACCTCGCCGCCATCGAAGCCAATCAAGGACACTTCGCCGAAGCCCGCAAACTTTGGCAATCCGCCTTCGAACGTGCCCCCGCTAAAAGCGAAATTGGCATGAACCTCGCCCGCCTCTACTGCGCCTCCCGCCAGTTCGACGACGCCCGCTCCACCCTTCTCCGTGTCCTGCGCTTCAATCCCGATCTCCCTCCCGCCAAACAGTTCCTTTCCTCCCTCAACTCCCCCACTCCCTCCTGCTCTTTTTGATCCGGCAGGCGGCCCCACACTGGGGCAGGTGACCCACTCCCCTCGCCTAACCCGAATCTGGGTGCGGGTGCCCCGGGTTCGCTGTTCAGAACCTGTGTCTTGGGGTTCTCTCTCCGATCCCCCGCCTACAACAAGTCAACGGCAACCAGCCCTTGCCCTTCGTGCGCATAGTTCGACCAACTGCTCCACACCCAATCCTTCGAGTGCGACACCAGTCCGCGTTTCACCGGATTTTCGTGCATGCACTCCAGTTTTTCCTTCTTCTTTTTCTCTCTATCTACATTGAAATCGTAGAAGCGCGCCTGCCAGAAGGCACGCCGCGGCGGAGTCGTCTCCCTAGACGGCAACGTCCACTGGCCCGCCGCTACGTGTCGCTGCCGCTTGCGCAACCGCCGGGCCACACGCAACTTCAAGTCATGCAGCACGGTCGACGGTGTCCCTCGCCGCGGCTCACTCACCAGCAGATGCACGTGTTCTGGCATCACCACGTAACCGATCAGGCGAAATCCCAGCCGCTCGCGCACCCGCGCAAGTTCGCGCACAAAAACATTCCGCGCCCGCGCGCTTTTCAGCAGCGGCAGCCGCCGGTAGCAACTGAACGTAATAAAGTGCAAATGGCCCTGGCCGTAAAGGCGCTGCAAACCCGCGGGCATGGGCAACCTCGCGAAGGAAACGGCAACCCCAAGACCCAGGTTCTGCACCACGAACCTGGGGCACCCCGTTTTTCGCTCCTCGCTACTTCCATAAGACGTGCCTCAGTGGTATCCTCTCCTGTTCCCATGTCAACCAATTTCCGTCTCTCACGCCCGGGCCACCCGCCTGAAAAGTCTGAAACGCACTCTCGAAACGAAAAAGGCCAGCAGCAATGAACACGAACAGATTGTATACAGTCGTCCTCGACTACAGCGGGGGAACTTATATTGGGCAGGCTTCCGGAGATTCTGTTATACATGGCCTTTCGGAGTGGCTATCAAGAATCGCAGATCGAGATCTGGCTAAGTGGAAGATTACTCGAGGAGAACTATCTGACATCGTAACTTCAGACAGCCCGATTCCACTCAGCGGCTGCAGAAATGTTTGGTGCCTTTCAGGTTCCACAAAAGGTGGTCTAGCCCTAATTAACGTGATAGCAACGGATGAGTCCCGATGATTCCAATCCATTTGGCGGATGGGCGGAAGCCTCCGCCATCTCCCACAAGCTCACCGGCAAAGAACGCGACTCCGAATCCGGCCTCGACAACTTTGGCAAACGCTACTTCGGTTCTAGCATGGGCTGTTTCATGTCCCCCGTGGAATCCGCACTCCTGGAATCGCTACGCCTACACCGAGAACAATCCGCTGCGCTATACCGATCCGACGGGGCTGTACAAGTTTGGGGACTGCTCGGGGACTGCGGAACGATGCCTAGCCCAAGAGCAGAGATTCAGAGATTCGATGGCGAAGGCAAAGGAGGCACTAAAGGGCCTTGATCCAAAATCAAAAGAGGGCAGGTGGGGCACAGATTAAGCGGTGCGACGGTTTTGACTGGGTGCCGCACTCTTTGCTTTTTTTTAAAGGGTGCGGATTTTCTCTTGAATTTCTCTTCTCCGTTAACGAATCAATCTCAATTAGTCCCCTCTTCGCGTTGTGACTCCAACTGCTCCCGATTACCCCTTTCCGAACCGGAATCTTCTTGACTCATTGATTATCTAATGGTAATATAAACTGTTGATTACGTGGCTGCCGGACCAGCCACACGAGTTTGCGCTGCTTGCCCCGAGATTCGAGGGGGGACGGCCTCGGTGAAGGGCGCTCCAAACTCACCGCTCTTTGAAAACTGAATCGCTCGTCCTGAACTTACCTGGGGGGCTTACTCCAAGCGCAATTTCCATTTTCCCGTTTCTGCTCTTCACCTAACCCCTGTGTTTCCGCCACATCGACAACCCCTCCCCGCAACCCCAATCATTCCCGCACTTACCCGATACACGGGGGGAGGGGTACGCCATTATGGTTAACCACTCCGCTCGCTTGCCGTTCTCCGTTTCCCCGCTCATCAAATCCCTTCCATTGACTTATCAGGTATCGGGGGCTACGCTCCAGTTAATGGCCCACGGGAAGGAGCACTTCCCATGCCGGACCAGGCCACCCAGGATTCGCTGCTCGGTCTCGAGTTCGGCCACTATCGCATTCTCGAACGAATCGGTAGCGGGGGCATGGGTGTTGTCTACCGCGGTCACGATTCCAACCTCGATCGCGAAGTCGCCATCAAACTACTCCATCCTGGCGCCATCGCGGATTCTAATTCCCACCGCCGCTTTCTTAACGAAGCCCACGCTCTCTCCAAACTGAATCATCCCAACATCGCCACAGTCTTCGATTTCCGCACCCACGACGGCCGCGACTTTCTGGTCATGGAATACATCGAGGGTGCCACCCTCAGTCAGACCCTCCTCGACGGATCTCTCACCGAAAAAGACGTGATCGCGCTCGGCACGCAACTCGCCGAAGGCCTCGCCGCCGCCCACGATCATTCCATCGTTCATCGTGACCTCAAGCCCGGCAATCTCCGCGTCACTCCCGACGGCCGCCTCAAGATCCTCGACTTCGGTCTGGCGAAACTGCGCTTTGCCTCCTCTTCCAGCCTCGCGTCCGAGACCATCACTGAAAGTCAGGTCATGGCCGGCACCCTCGCCTACATGGCGCCCGAACAAGTCCTCGGCGGAGAAATCGATGCGCGCACCGACATTCACGCCGCCGGCACCGTCCTCTACCAGATGGCCACGGGAACTCCTCCCTTTACCGCACTCGACCGCTCCGAACTCATGAACGAAGTTCTCCGCAGTTCCCCGCCGCCCGCCAACTCCCGCAACCCCCGCATGTCGCCCGAACTTGTCCGCATCATCGGCAAATGCCTGGAACGCGATCCCGACAACCGCTACCAATCCGCCCGCGAATTAGCCATCGATCTCCGCCGCCTGCACTCCGGAGCCTCGAGCAATCTGCAGCCGATCCTCAAGCCGGCGCCGCTTCCCGCAAGACGTTTCGTGCGCCTCGGCATAATTCTCGCCTCCGCGGCCCTCGCCCTCCTCGTTGTCGTCGCGATTGCCAAATGGAGCGGCATCGTGTTCGGCGGCGACCATTCGCACATCGAATCGCTCGCGGTACTTCCCCTTACCAACCTTTCGGGTGAGCCGCAACAGGAATACTTCGCAGATGGCTTGACGGAAGAATTAATCACCAATCTCGGGAAAGTCCGCTCGCTTCGCGTGATTTCCCGAACTTCCATCATGCAATACAAACAAACCAAAAAGAACCTGCCGCAGATTGCCAGCGAACTCAATGTCGACGCCATTGTGGAGGGCTCTGTCCTTCGCTCCGGTAATCGCGTGCGCATCACAGCCCAGTTGATCCAAGCTAAGGGGGACCGGCACCTCTGGTCGGAAAGTTACGAGCGCGACCTCAGCGACATCCTTTCGTTGCAGAGCGAGGTCGCCCGCGCCATAACGTCGGAGATCAAGATCACGGTCACACCTCAGGAACAGGCGCGTCTCGCCAATGTTCGCTCCGTCAATCCGGAGGCCTACGAGGCTACTCTCAAGGGCAGAAACTTGTTTGAATACGCAACTCGTCCCGAACAGATTCGAGCCGCAATCGAACTGTTTCAAAAAGCGATCGACAAGGACCCCACTTACGCGCCCGCCTGGGCCGGCCTGGGCGATGCCATGTGGACTCTGGCAGCCGCTGGCTTTGAGACGGTCGCTCCCGACGAGGTCCGCGACAAAGCTATCGCCGCGGCCAACAAGGCCCTCTCCCTCGACGAGAACCTCCCCGAAGCGCACAAAGCCCGCGCAGACATCGCCGCTGACGGTGAGTGGGATCTGGTTAAATCACAGCAGGAGTACGAACGTGCTTTGGAACTGCAACCCGGCTACGCTTCTGCCCACAGCAGCTATGGCGAATTACTGCTCACGCCGCTTTCCCGTTTCAACGAGGCTCGCCAGCACTTTGATCGCGCCCGCGAACTGGATCCGCTGTCCCCCTGGAACGACATCGACATGATGGCTTGGTGGCGAGTTCAAGGCGATTACAACAACACCATTGAAGAAGCGGCGCATTCGCGCCGTAATTACCCGGCCCTTTGGGTCATTCCTTGGGAATCAGGAATGGCGAGATTGTATCTCGGACGACCTGATCTGGCCGCCGCCGATTTTGAGTCGGCACTTTTCCTGCTCCAACCGGATCGCCCCGCGCCGGTCGTCGCGGCACTCGGATCGGCCTATGGGATGTCTGGGCGCCAAGCCGATGCTCTTAAGATCCTGAACGAATTGAATCGCTTGTCACGCGAGCGTTACGTTCCTGCCAACTATCTTGCGGGCGTGCATGCCTCTCTCGGCCATCACGACGAAGCCTTCCAGCTTCTCGAACAGGCACTCGACCAGCACTCCGCCTCGCTGCTGTACCTGACGCGACGTGACCCCGCCTGTCTGGCTCTTCGTAAGGACCCACGCTGGGCGCCTTTTCTAAAGCGCCTGGGTCAGAAGGTGCGCCTGCCACCCGGCAACCAGGACCCCTATATTTAGTTTGCTCAACGCGATCCCCTAACTCCGGAATCAGTGCTCAAATGAGCTAAGTTGAGTGTGGGCTCGCTATGACGTGGCGGTCCAAATATTTGAGTTCGCTTTCTATTGACTGCCTCACGGCCTTCGCAACAGCGTCCTCGATCTCCTCGGGAGACTTTTTATCTTTGATCATGGTTACTATGTTTTCGAGAATCTGATTCCAATCCTCGGACAGCTTCTTTTGTGCCTGCACTAATACAGAAGGAACCCCTGGATCTGTTTTTCCCATCGTAAGCCTCCATTGCCATGCTCTTCTTCTGCCCCAGGTAAACTACCCGGTTAACGGAATTGCTCGCGCGCCACCAGAATGGGAATCCGCGAATAGAGCCATATCTGAGTCAATCTGTTTTGCATCGTCTCTTTCTGAGCCATAAACTCGCAGTACGTCCGATCATCCACCCCAGGAAATGGGCATCGTGGACAGTCCTCGTTCGGGCACTTTGCGCATGCTCGCCTTTCTTCCGCCTCCTTTACTAAACTCGTCAGTCGCTCGCTCATCGTTTTCAGGGAGTCTCCGACCTGTCCAATCCATCGGCCTTGCTTACAGCAACGCACCTGCCCATTCGGGGAAACTTCAATTCTTGTTAGCGATAAACATGGACATTTCCCTCGCAGCCATCGCCCCGGGTACTTGATTAGCGGAGGCGCTGGCATCCGTTCTAGTCGCTTATCGGTGTCCAGTGCTTCGATTCGATTCAGAACAACCTTGAATTCCTCGGGAGTCCTGGCTAACTCGCAAATATCGCAGACGCTAGCCTTTACCTCCCGGCCTTCGGACCAGTCACGCAACGGCGCAGATTCCTCCGATGTGTAAAAAGACAGAATCGAAGGCTGGTGTTGGCGGTATACCTCCGCGGCTCTATTTCCTACCTCCCACCGCTTGGTCCCGGATTTCCCGTTCCTTGGAAATATCTGGATATAACAATTGACCGGGACTTCCCTCATTTTCTTCCGGTCTGCCCTGAGCTTTTCGCTATCTTCCGGGCGCGCTTTCTCCCTATAGATCCGCGCAACATGGCCGCCAATGGAAAGAATAGTCTGAAGCCACCTCGCCGTTTCCGTCGACAACTCATAATCCTCCAGAACCACCGTGCCAACACCGCCCGCCGGCACTGATATTCCGGAACAGCCATTCAGCGCATCCGCCGCCAACAATTTCGCGAATTCCACGTCGTACCTCAAATCACAGTTCGACCCCGGCCTGACAGACTCAACGTCGTACGCTAACGAGCTTGTCTCGGGCAGGCCGCTGGCATCAAGCGCGCAACTGATTCCGTGGCGATCGTGCGTGGTCGCTAGCGGAGTTCCCGCAAATACTTGCAGAAAATTGTGGATGTACACATCCGGTTCCAGTTCTTTTACGAACCGGAGTGTTTCCGCGGCGTCTTCCGGCAACTCACTCGGCAAACCGAGGATAATGCTCACCGTAACGCGCAGGCCCTGCTTCTTCGACAGCCTGACGCTTTGACGTACTCTGTCTAGGTACATTCGTTCCGGCGACAGGTCTGGGTCATGCCAATCGGGAGGACGCACCTTCCCCGTCGCGCGCAGCACGGAAGGCACAGCGCTCTCCAGCCCGAACGCGACGCTGCGAAAGCCAGCCTCCCACATCAACTTGACCAGTTCGTCGTCGAGTGTATCGGCCCTCGTAATACACGACAGCACCAAGTTGAACTCTTGATCCATGATCGTCCTGCAGAGTTCTTTTGCTCGCCTCGGCGCGAGTGTAAACGCATCATCCTGTATTGCCACTGGATGACGATTTCCCTCTCTCGCTTGATATTCCGCGATGCACTCCAGTTCTTGCACTACTCTGTCAATCGAATGCAAGCGCAAGCACCCTCGTCCCACCGCCGCGAAGCAACAATACTGGCAATGATGGGTGCACCCACGGCCGGTCAGGATCCCTTCCCGCCCATCCCGCAAGAGCCCGGTAAGGTACGGCGACGGCGTCGAGTCCAGATCGCACGGCATACCCGGTTTGCCCATTGCGGTCAGCGGCGCCCAGCCGGTAGACACCACTTGCCCCTCTCTGCGAAAGACAATGCCTTTCTGGGCTTCATCCAGTTCCCGGCCCTCAAGTATCGTGGTGACAATCCGTTCGCCGGTTTCTTCCGCTTCTCCCATCACGCATAAGTCGATCGCCTCATGCCTCTCCATCAATGCCTGCGCGCTGAATGTTGCGGTTGGTCCGCCAAACACGACTTTTGTCTCAGGCTTCTTTGCTTTAATACTCTGCGCCAACGCCAGACATAGCCGCGCGTTGCTGTCATACACTGTGAATCCCACGATGGGACATTTGCGCCCAACGATGTCCGTGGCCACCGCATCGATGGTCCCCGGACATTCATTCAGATACTGGCTCGTCTTGAGCCCTTCGCGCGCCAGTGCCGCTCTTAGATAGGCGGCGCCAAGATGGTTTCGGAATGCGCCAGCGTTGCCCGGCGCTGGCGGAAAAGCAAAGAGCACGTCGCTGTGGCTTGCGCTCATCGGCAGTCTATAACTTCACCCGGCGGCGCGGCACACTCTTCAGGCGACACTTGTTCGACAAATCAGTTCTCTAGACTCACCCTCTTGTCCGATCTTTCGATTTGGGCCCACCGCGGCGCTGGAGTACTGGTTCCTGGGTCGGTCGAGAGGATGCCCGACGTTTCGCCTGCAGGGATAGAAAACCGGGTTGAACTGCGCCGACCTCATCACTCCGCAACCTCCATTACAAGGACGCCAGTCACACCTCCGTGTGACCTCTTCTGCACTTAACTCACTCTTCTACGAGCTGCTCCCTCCAGCTCCACCGACTGATCTTCAGCGTGGGCCCTGAGCCTCTCGGCTGGCGACTGTAGACTCAATCCGTTCCTGCTACACTTTCCTTTGCCGTCTCGGAGACGCCTAAGATGACTCCCGTTCCATCACCCGGAGCCAAACCCGCCGCTCTGGACTTCCGCAAGTCCCTGCTCGAGACCTTCGCCATCAACGAAAAGGCCAATCAACTGATTCTCAGCCACGTCGCCGAGGCCGCCTGGCAAGCGCCCCCTCCTACAGGCAAAGGACGCTGCATCGCCGACATCGCTTCGCACATCCACCACGTCCGCCTCATGTGGCTTTCCGCCGCGGACAAAACCGCTAAGCATCCCGCCAAACTCGACCCCAACAAAGCCACCCGGCCCGATGTCCAGGCCGCCCTCAAAGCCAGCGCCGCCGCGATCCACGCTCTTCTCGCCAAGGCTCTCAACGATCCCGCCGGCAAAGTTCCCCACTTCAAGCCCGACGTGGTTGCCTTCGTCGGGTACCTCATCGCGCACGACTCGCACCACCGCGGCCAGATCGCCATGCTCGCGCGCCAGGTCGGCCATCCCGTCCCCACCAAAACCGGTTTCGGCCTCTGGGAATGGGGCAGTTTGTGGCGCGAATCCGGCTTCGGCAAATGAACGCTCGCTCTTCCCTGATCGCGCGCTCCGCGATTCTCATTTTTTTTCTTCTCGCGCAATCCGCGGATTCCCGCACGCCAGCGCCAACGCAATCCCAATCGCCATCCGCTTCGCCGCAAAAACCGCCGGCCACCTGGAATTCCGTCGAATTCGCCATCCTTCGTTACAACGAAAACGCGCCCAACTCCTGGAACATTTATCACTCCGGCAAAAAGGGCGTCTTCCTCGTCCGCCTCTGGAAGCGCTACCTGCTCGTGAGAGTCGACGACGAAGAGGTTTACGACATCGATCCGCAAACGATCAGAGTCGCCGGCAACTCCGTCTGCTGGTCTTCCTCCGACATGCCGGATAAGCCCATCGAAACTCCCGATTGGAAAGAGCGCGACATCGGTCTCATGAAACGCATCCGCTTCCGCCTGGGTAAAGACGGCCACTTCCTGGAATTGCAGATTCCGCTTGGCCCGAATGGCCGCCCGATCTATTGAGGAGCTTTCGGCGGCACCTTTGGTGGCGAGTTACCGCTTGGCTTGTCCGCTTCCCAGTGCGTGTTCGGCGGCGGCGTTGGCGTTGCCAGATTCTTGGCGCGATACACGCCGTAGAACCACGGAATGCCAAGCGCGCCCGGCTCGACCGCCACATTCACCTTGTCACCGGTCTGGAACCTCTCGTAATCATCCGCGTCCACGGCGAGCCGCTCGTATTTCCGGTCCGGTCGCCACGAATAGACGAATACGCGGCGAGTTCCGCGGACGATTCCGCGCATCAAGTAGCGCCCTTCCACCGTGGTCGTGTGATACCCCATGTTCTTCGTCGAATCCAGCCTTCCATTCAGGAATAGCGCCACCAACAGGATAAACGGAATCGGAATCAGTCCGGTGAACAAGTGCTTCAGCAGCTCGATTTCCTGCCTTGCCCGTGCGCGGCGGTCCAGGATGATCGCCAGCGTCAACGCCGCAAAGAACACCAATCCGTAGAAAACCAGCATGGCATCGAGATCGAGCGGAGGATAGATCTGGCTCAAGGTGGGAAAGAGCAGCGAGCCCACCAGGAAAATGCCCATCTGAATCAACAGCCGCTTGCGAAACACCACTTCCGCGGCCGCCGACGTCAACCCACACGCCGGGCATTGATCGCTGGTGCGCTCTGAACCGCAGTCGAGGCAGCGCGTCATCATCAATAGTATAAGGCGGGATTTCCGGGATTAGGCTCGAGTCGCCAGCCGCGCCAGCAACTCCTGGAAGCGTTGGCTCTGTTCATCCGGTAACGCAACCGTAACGCCCATTCCTCGGCCGGGTTCCACTCGTTTCACCAAGCATTCCAGATACAGCGGCTTCTCCACCGCCAGCCGCGCCCGAAATCCAGCGCCGACCCAAAGCACGTCGTCCAGCTCCAGGAACATCCCGCTCGCGCTGATGTCCCGCGTGCGCGCGCGCAATCTCGCCGAGCCCCATTCAATTTCCACGGGTGCCTGGTACTGAAAGCGTGGCGCCTTTCGCCGTTCCGCGCGGCGTGCTTCGATGTCTGCGTTGGACATGGACCCGACGACCTCGGTAGTACTGGCGGCGCGCAAGGTCGAGCACGTGCAGCGTGCCTCTACTCGAAGATACGCCAGGTCCCCTCACGATGTTCAGACACCGCAAGCAAGTGTTTTGTTCCCGGCATTTCCCACTTGAACACATTCGCCGGCTCAACACATCAAGGGTTTGGACAGTCACCGGCTCGCTGACGGTTTCCCGCGAAAACGGTAGAATTTTGCCAGTCAACTTCCGGGAAGGGCTCTCATGCTCGAGAATGGTTTGTTACGTCATTTAATCGCGGAGCACTACACGCCTGAGTCTCTTCGTGCTATCCGCGAAGTGCTCGCGCAGCACCGTGCCCACGAGATCCATTCCGTTGCCCACGGCCTCTTCGCGGCTAGCCCCAGCCAGTCGAGGGATTCCATCACGGGTTACCAGAATGTCTGGGTCCGCGACAATGTCATGGTTGCCAATTCCTTCCGGATGCGGGGTGAACTCGCCTCTGCCATCGCCTGCATGCAGGGACTGACACAATTCTTCGCCACCCAGATCCCACGCTTTCGCGAGATCATCCGGGACCCTTTCCTCAAAGAGGATGCCAGTCGCCGCCCGCACATCCGCTTCGCCGCGCAGACTCTTGCGGAACTGCCGGAACCGTGGCCGCACGCACAAAACGACGCGCTGGGCCAGGCACTCTGGTTCCGCTTCGCGCTCGCCAATTCTGGCGCCATGCCGATGACGCAAACTGACGTGGAAATCTTCCAGTTGTTCTCCGAATACTTCGCGGCCATTGAATATTGGCGAGACGAAGATAGCGGCGCGTGGGAAGAAGGCCTGAAAATCAACAACTCCAGCGTTGGCGCCGTGGTTGCCGGACTGGAAGAAATGAAGAAGTGCGCCGGGTTTAACAGCGATCGAGAGCGACTGGGTGAGCTCATCGCTGCGGGCCGCGAGCGCCTGAACCATACGCTGCCGTTTGAAGCGCCGCCGGAACGCCTGGTGGATTCAGCGTTGCTCCTGCTGATTCATCCGCTCGATGTCATCCGCGATGGCAAGACAGAAAACGCCATTCTCAACCTTGTACAGGCGCGGTTGAAAGGCGACGTGGGCATCAAGCGCTACGTGGGCGACTCTTACTTCTGCCAGGATTACGACGAATGGTTCCGGCCCGAGGAAATGAGCGCCGACTTCAGCGAACATCTCGATTTCCGCGACGCCCATCTGCAACCGAACTGCGAAGCGCAATGGTGCATCTTCGATCCACTGCTTTCCATCATCTACGGCCAGCGCTTCCATGCCGATCGCTCGCGGACCGACGATTTTCAAAAACAAGTCCACTGCTTCAATCGCTCGCTTGCGCAACTCACCGCCGCCGGCGAATGCCCTGAGCTTTATTTCCTGAAAAATGGGCGTTATATTCCAAATGCTCACACACCGCTGGCGTGGACTCAGGCGAATCAAGCGCTCGCGCTGCATCTGATGGAACAATCTCTAAGGGAGACGCGATGAAATCCAATTGGAGTGTTGTCGTGGCAGCCCTCGCCGCTTTGTGTGCCGTCGCTTCCTTCCCGCAACAATCGAACGCTCAGTTGACGCGCGATTCTCTAGCGCAAACTCCCCCGATGGGCTGGAACAGCTGGAACAAATTCGCCTGCAATGTGAGTGAAGATCTCATTAAATCTGTTGCCGATTCCATGGCCTCCAATGGCATGAAGGAGGCTGGTTATCAATACGTCGTGATCGACGATTGCTGGCAGATCAGCCGCGACGAAAACGGAAATATCATCGCTGATCCACAGCGCTTCGCTTCCGGCATCAAGGCGCTCGCGGATTACGTCCACTCCAAAGGATTGAAGTTCGGCCTCTATTCCGATGCGGGCTCGAAGACCTGCCAGGGGCGGCCCGGCAGTCAAGGCCATGAATTCCAGGATGCCCTGCAATACGCGCGCTGGGGCGTGGACTATCTGAAATATGACTGGTGCAATACGGAAACGCGCAACGCACAGGAAGCGTATTCCACGATGAGCCGCGCGCTGCTCGATACTGCCCGTCCCATCGTCTTCAGCATGTGCGAATGGGGTACGGCGAAACCCTGGCTCTGGGGCAAGGGCATCGGCAATCTCTGGCGCACCACCGGCGACATCAGCGACAAATGGTCCAGCATGAAAAAATGGCCCGACGGCAGCTGCTGCGAATACGGCATGGTCGACATTCTTGATCAGCAGGTTGGGCTCGAATCGTTCGCCGGACCCGGCCACTGGAACGATCCCGACATGCTGGAAGTCGGCAACGGCGGAATGAGCACGCCCGAATACCGCGCGCACTTCAGCTTTTGGGCACTACTCGCCGCGCCACTGATGGCCGGGAATGATGTTCGTTCGATGTCGCCCGAAACCAAAGAGATTCTGACCAATACGGAAGTCATCGCCATCAATCAGGACAAGATCGGGCGCGAAGGCCATCGCGTCAAAAAAGATGGTGAACTGGAGGTCTGGTCCAAGACGCTCGCCGACGGCAGCCGCGCGGTGATCCTGTTCAACCGCGGCACATCGGAAGCCGAGGTGAAAGTCGCCTGGGAGGACATTGGCTATCCCGCGCACCTTTCCGCCAAAGTCCGCGATCTTTGGGCGCATAAAGATCTCGGCGCATCCACCGGAAGCTTTTCTGCTAAAGTAACTTCCCATTCCGTGGTTATGGTGAAGATCGCTCCGTAAATCCCACTGCATGCGGCGCGGCTCCTAGCGGAAAGGAAATTCCATGGAACAGCGCGAGGACAAGCCAGCAGGCGCCAGCGATTATCTGGCCGCGGAACGCACGTTCCTCGCCTGGATTCGCACCGGACTCGCGCTGATGGCACTCGGATTTGTTCTGGCGCGGTTCGGCCTGTTTCTTCAGGAATTCAATCTCATGCGCCCAGGTCTGCCGACGCTGTCCTTCGGCTTTTCGTTGTGGTTCGGTACTCTGCTCATCCTGCTCGGCGTCGCGGTCTCAATATTGTCTTTATTCCGCTACCTTCGCCTGCTCGCCTTGATACGCGCCGGCTCCGTGTCGCTCGGCAATGCGTCAGCGCTCGCCGTCACCGTGGCAATTTTTCTGGCGGTCCTCGGCCTGGCGATGAGTTACTATCTCATCTCCACACGCCATGTCCCGGCGGAACGTGCTCCTAATTCCGGAGAGGTGTCTATGCCCTCAAATCCCATCAACGGCATGGTTCGAATTCCCAGTCAGCATTCCGTTGCCGAGACGGTGGCAAAGCTCGAGGGAATCCTGCGCGCGAAAAACGTAAAACTGTTTGACGTGGTCGACCACAGCGGCGAAGCCGAGCGCGCCGGCCTCAAAATGCCCAATACCAAGCTGCTCATCTTCGGCAATCCTAAGGCCGGCACGCCACTCATGCTTGCCTCGCCGAGTGTCGCTCTGGACCTTCCCTTGAAGATTCTTGTCGCCGAGGATAAAGCCGGAAAAGTGTGGGTTTCCTATAATGCGCCCGCCTACCTGCAGCAGCGCCACAACTTGCCAGAGGATCTGCTTCCGAATATTGGCGCGATCGCCGCCTTAGCCGGTGAAGCCGCGAAGTAATATCAACCCTGCGTATTATTTTGGCGTGGCGATTTCAAGCGCCGCTGGATATCGCACCCCTGTAGCCATCAGATTCTCAATTCGCTCGAGCGGCTGAATTCCGCCGCGTGCGCCGAGCCCCGTGCAATTCAGCGCCGCTGCCGCGCAGGCAAACTCCAGTTGCCTCTGCAACGGCCAGCCTTTTCGTATCCCATAGATGAAGCCCGCGTGGAATGTGTCTCCGGCTCCCGTGGTATCAACGACGTTCACGTGAAATGCCTGTGCGTAATAGAATCGCGCACCGTCCCAGGCCAGTACGCCATCACTGCCCAGGGTTGCAGCTGTCAACCGGCACTGGTAACGCCGGAGCACTTCCGGCAGCGAAGTTTGCAGATCGTGGTTTCCCGTGAGCTTCTCTGGAATATCCCGGCTGGTAATCAGGAAATCGATTTTCGGCAAGAGCTCTTCGACTCCTGGATAAAGCTCGTCCAGGTCTGCTACGACGGGGATACCCGCCTCGCGCGCCCATTTCGCCGCCAGCGTCGCAGCGGCGGTGTCGTGCCCGTCCAGATGCAAGACGTGCGCATCGACGATCCACTCGCGCTGTAGCTCCTCCGGCAGTAAGGTGAGCCGCTTGTCGCGCTTCCACAGCACCGTTCGTTCGCCGGTGCGATCGACGAGAATGTACGCCTGTTGGCTGGGGCAGCCCGGCGCGGTCAAAAGATGGGTTTCGATTTTGAGCCGGGCAAATTCGGCGCGGTGCAAGTGCGCGAAATGATCTTCACCGAACTTGCCGACGTATCGTGTGCGGAGTCCCCAGCGCTGGCAGGCCGCCATTGCGGAAGCCACTTGGCCGCCCAGCATCGCATTCGCCGATGAAATTTCCACCTTCGCGCCGCTGACGGGAAAATCTTTCACGGGAATCAGAATATCCGTGGCATTCAGGCCCACGCCCACCACATCCACTTTTGCCGCTTTCGTCGTCATGGAAAGGAAGACTCTATCAATGGAAGCGCGTGGTACGCCAAAGTTTTCTTCCGCAGAGAATCATCAGCAACAATGACGCAATGGTGAGCGCCAGCGCCGGCTGCCAGCGAATCGATAAATCAGGAACCCGCGCCAGGGTCGCGAACCACGCCAGAATCGACGTGGCCAGCAGCACCAGGAGCCAGTCCACCAGTGTGCGCCGCGGATGAATCTCACTCGTGGCTTGCCTCCCCTCGAACCGCGCCTCCACGTAATCCCGCGGAACGCCGTAGCGATCGCCCTCGCGCAACGCCGCTTCCTTCCAGCGCAACTGCTCCTTCCCCGTCGCCGAAGAAGCCGCGATCGCCGCTACGCCGAGAATCATCAGCAGCGATCCGCCAATCACCTGCACGTACGTGGTGTGGGTTTTGCCGTGTAGTTCCCCAAACACGAAGATGCCCCACAGCATTCCCCACAGCTGATTGGTATTCGAAAGTGGAATCCCGCGGCTGATGCCCACATACTTTGCCGCATACTGCTGGAACAAATCGCCGATCACCCACACGAATCCCCCAAGCATTAGCCAGAAAATCACGCCGCGCGCCGCCTGCAATTCGTGCCACAACGGCGCCGCGCCGGAGTACGCGAGTGCGAGCATGCCCATCATCCCTAATTCGCCGAGGGTAAAGAACGTGACGAACGACAGAGGGTTCATCCCCGTCAGATAGGCCTTGCGATAGGGAATGTACATCGTGCCCCAAAGCACACCGGCGCCCAGCGCCGCCCACACACCGTTCATGGCGTGCCCCGACGAGCTTTGCGCCGCCGACGCAATCGCCAGCATTGCGCCACCAACGCACAGGACTGCCGTTCCCCCAACCACACCGGCCCAGCGCCGCCAGCCTGCCTGCCGCAGCTCATTGAAAAGCAGAAAGCCCCAGATGATTCCGATCAGGCTATTGGAGTTCCACAGAGGAAACGCGATACTCAGCCCAACATCACGAATCGCGAAAATCGTCAAAGTATTTGCGACCGCCCACAAGCATCCCGCCAACAATGCCCACACCACCAGATGCGGCGCACGCAGCACATCCGCGCGCACTGACGATGTGCCCAGCACCAGCGCCGGCAAGCTCCACCGCGCCAGAAAAACGCCGGCCACCATGATCAGCGAAATGACCACTGGGGAAATCCCGATGGATACCAACTTTGTCGGTGCTTCGGCCGCTCCCAGCCACGCTCCCGCCGTAAACCCGGAGAAAATCCCGAGCAGCTGCAAACTTCGTGCGCGCTTTTCGTCTGGCTTCTTGGGATGTGTGTCCAATGATTCCGCTGGCATCGGTCCCCGGCAAAAACTAGTGAAACAGCCTCAATAACAGCAGCCCGCAAATGAGAACCGCCACCGGCACCCAAAAGTGAATGTCGGTGACAATGGCGGCCAACCGGCTGCGTGTTGAATTTGTTTGCGTCATGTGAAGGAGAGTGACTGGCCAGCATTATACCCACGGACCAGCCGCCGGCGCTGCCTTTCCACACCTCTGAAAAAATGAGAGTTGCGGGCGGGAGGGCACCATGCTAGCCTGAGCGAATAAAAGGCGAAATACCGGAGCCGACCTGTATGCCTGATTCGCTCGCTGTCCGTCTTGCCAACGTCTCGCCCATCTCCGAGCCGCGCACTTCTACCTCCATCGTCCGCGTATCGCAAATCCTAGACAACTTCGCTGCACGCGATCCCCACGGCGAGATCCTCACGGCCGTCCGGCATTACCCCGCCCGCGAAGCCCAGTGGGCCGACTTCCCTTCCTGGGTTGACGGCGGCCTGCGCGCCGCCTACATGGCGAAAGGGATTCGCCAGCTGTACACGCATCAGGCCAACGCCGCCGAAGCGGTACACGCCGCCAAGAATGTGGTTGTCGTCACGCCTACGGCCAGCGGCAAAACGCTTTGCTACAACCTGCCGGTGCTCGATTCCATTCTGGCCGATTCCGATACGCGCGCCCTGTATTTATTCCCCACCAAAGCGCTGGCACAGGATCAGCTTGCCGAACTCTACGATTTGAATCAGCGGCTCGAAAATCGCTTTGGCGTATTTACCTACGACGGCGACACGCCGAGCGACGCACGCAAAGCCATCCGCGAAAAGGGCCACATCGTTCTCACCAATCCCGACATGCTGCACACCGGCATCCTGCCGCATCACACGCGCTGGACGCGTTTGTTCGAAAATCTCAAGTACATCGTCATCGACGAGCTGCATACTTACCGCGGCGTTTTCGGCAGCCATCTTTGCAACGTGTTGCGCCGCCTGCAGCGCATCGCGCATTTCTACGGCAGCAAGCCGCAATTCATCTGCTGCTCGGCCACCATCGCCAACCCCGGGGACCTCGGCTCGCGCCTGATCGAAGACCACGTCGAAGTGCTCTCCGAAAATGGAGCGCCCGCCGCTGAAAAGACTTTCGTCTTCTACAGCCCGCCGGTCGTCAATCGCGCGCTCGGCATCCGCCGCAGCTATATCAACGAAGCCTCGCGCGTTTCGCAGGAATTCCTGAAACACGATCTGCAAACCATGGTCTTCGCCAACTCGCGTCTGCATACCGAAATCATTCTGACCTACTTGCAACAAGCGTTCCCGCAATTTCCCGGCAAGCCGGAATCCATCCGCGGCTACCGCGGCGGCTATTTGCCTTCCGAGCGGCGTGAGATCGAACGCGGCTTGCGTGATGGAAAAATCCGCGGAGTCGTAACGACTTCCGCGATGGAACTGGGCATCGATGTCGGCTCGCTCGACACCGTGGTGATGGCGGGCTATCCCGGCACCGTTGCCGCAACCTGGCAACGCGCCGGACGTGCGGGACGCCGCAGCGGCAGCTCCTGCGCGGTCCTGGTCGCTTCCTCTTCGCCGCTCGATCAATTCATCGTGCGGCATCCCGACTATTTCTTCGGGAACACGCCGGAGCACGCCTTCATCCAGCCGGACAACCTGGAAATTCTTATCAATCACCTGAAATGCGCGGCGTTCGAATTACCCATCCAGGTCGACGAAAAGTTCGGCGAAGTTGACGTGCAAGACCTTTGCGCGCGCCTCGCCGAGGCCGGTTACTTGCACCGCGCCGGCGACAACTACCACTGGACGCACGAAGCCTATCCCGCCGATACCATCAGTCTCCGTTCCGTCACCAGCGATAACTTCATCATCATCGATATTACCGACGCACCGCTGGTCATCGGTGAAGTTGATTTCGTCAGCGCGCTCACCACGGTGCACGAGAAAGCGATCTACCTCCACGGTGGCCAGCAATATCACGTCGAGCATCTCGACTTCAAAGAACGCAAAGCATACGTGAAGCAGGTCGACGTCGATTACTACACCGATGCGATCAAGTACACGCAAGTTCGTGTGCTCGAAATTGCGAATACCGAGCGCGCACGGAGCGAGAAGCCGGAAATTCCCGCATCGCGCTCGCATGGCGATGTTCTGGTGCGCTCGCAGGTGGTCGGCTTCAAGAAGATTAAATTCTTCACCAACGAAAATATCGGCGCAGGCAAGCTCGAACTTCCCGAAAACGAGATGCACACCACGTCCTACTGGCTCACGCTGGAGCGCAAGCTGCTCGAATCGTTGCCCTACACCATCAGCGAACGCCAATCCGGCATGTTTGGCCTGCTGCACGCCATGGAATCCGTGGCTACGCTGCTGCTAATGTGCGATGGACGCGACCTCGGCACCGCTATTGGTGAACGGCCGCCGACTCCCGATTCCGTCGGCGATGCATTCACTTCCATGCGCATGGAAGATGCTGTCGGCGCTAATGCGAAAGAATTCTTCGAGCCCAACTTGTATCTTTACGACGCCTATCCAGGTGGCATCGGTTTTTCCGAGCCACTCTTCCACGCGCACGAGTTGCTGATCGAGAAAACACGCGAGCTAATTCGTGCCTGTCCTTGTGAAGCGGGTTGTCCATCGTGTGTGGGCCCGGCTGGGGACCTGGCTCCGCGCGCCAAAGAAGCGGCCTTCACGATTCTTGATCGCCTTTGCGGCTGAGCGTCGGGTCAAAATCGAAATGGCAACCAGCACCGACAAATTCGCCAGGCTCGCGGCTCTGAGGCCGGTGCGCGCCTTTACTCAAAAGCCGCCGGACTTGCGTACCCCCAGCGAAGATGATCCTGTCAGCCTCTTGCTTGGCGGCGGTATCGCGCGCAACCACTATGGCGATCACTTGGCCATTCGCAACTGGTTTTCCACGCCCGAATTCGCCGCGCCTTCCCCCGTCGCGCTCGACCTGCTTGCGCAGTCGCGCGATATAACACTCACCTGTCGCACCCGCGCCGCGGTCGAAAATCCAGACAAGTGGCTGTTCCTCGACACGGAAACCACCGGCCTCGCCGGCGGCACCGGCACTTACGCCTTTCTGGTGGGCCTGGCCTGGTGGGACGCGGGCGGCTTGCAGGTTGAGCAGCTTTTCCTACGCGATTTCTCCGAGGAACACTCGCTTCTCCACGAACTCGCGGCCCGCATCGCGGAACGCCCGGTCCTCGTCACCTTTAATGGCAAATCCTTCGACTGGCCGCTCCTGGAGAATCGCTTCACCATGACGCGGGCGATCCGCATCCCGCAAATCGCCGCTCACCTGGACCTGCTGCATCCCGCGCGGGCGCTCTGGCGCTTGCGGCTCGGCTCGGTGCGCCTTGTTGAACTCGAACGTCACGTCCTCGACGCCCCGCGCCTCGGCTGGCATAGGGAAGACGACATCGCCTCTTCGCTGATCCCGCAGTTTTACTTCGACTATCTGCGCGGAGCTTCCGCACAACCTCTGGCGGGTGTAGTGAAACACAACCAGATGGATTTGCGCGGCCTGGCTGCCCTGTTCGGGAAGATCAATCACATGCTGGAAGGCGCCGCCGCCGGTTCCTCCACGTTCGAATCGCTGGATCTCTTTGGGCTGTCGAAATTCCTGCACCGCCGAGGCAAAAAAGATTGGGCGCGCTCCGCCTGTTCGCAAGCCCTCGATCTCGGCCTGCCCGAGGAATTCCGCCCGCAAGCCACGCGTGAACTCGCTCACATGGCCAGCCAACGCGGCGAACCTGAACGCGCCGCTGCCCTGTGGCAGGAACTCGTCTCCCACCCAAAGGACGCCGTTCTAGCCTGCGAGCAGCTGGCCATTCACTACGAACGGCGTGAGAAAAATCCCGCCCGCGCCCTCCAATTCGTTGAGCTTGGCCTGAAGAAAATACAGCAGCAAGTCGCCCGTTCGCGGGATCCTTACCTCAGCGCCCGCGCCATGCGCCAGGAACGAAAACTCGTGTGCCGCCGCGAGCGGCTCCAGCATCAAATTGCCAAGGAGTTGGCCGCCGTCCGTGCGCCCTTGCTGGACCACCCTGCTGTGGCCCTGGGTTCTCGCCAGCGCTCTCGCTGACTTTTTATCCTCTGGGGAATTTGGAGGAACAAATCGGATGGATACCACAGCCGCAAAGCAGCAAGCTAGCTATGGAGGAACCATGGCCACGACTGAAATCGCCTATCTGCAGGGAGAACTCGAACAACGCCGCACACGTCTGATCGACGCAACGCGCGGAAATGCCGCGGATGCATCGTTACTTCAACTACTCGGCAGCGTGGATGCAGCTTTGGGGCGCATCAAAGCCGGCTCCTACGGCATCTGCGAAGAGTGCCATGAGTCGATTGAAGCCGATCGCCTGCTGTGTGATCCGCTGGTGCGATTCTGCCTCGATCATCTTTCCACTGAAGAACAGCGCGCCCTCGAAAAAGATCTGGCGCTCGCCGCGGGTATCCAGCGCGCGCTATTGCCCAGGCCCGATTGGTCGCTGAATGGCTGGCACGCCCGTTATCACTATCAGCCCGCGAATGTCGTCAGCGGCGACTATTGCGACCTGATCGAGTCCAACGGCGGATTCCTGTTTCTGCTCGGCGATGTTGCCGGCAAGGGTGTCGCGGCATCCATGCTCATGAGTCATCTGCACGCCACCTTCCGCACTCTTGCGGGTCAGCATCTTCCGCTCCGGCAAATGATGGATCATGCCAACCGCCTGTTCTGTGAGAGTACGACCGCCGGCCAATTTGCGACGCTCATCGTTGGATGCGCTTCGCCCGAGGGAAAAGTGGAATACGTCAGCGCCGGCCATCTGCCATTGTTTCAGCTTTCCGCTTCCGGCGTTCTCTCCCGCGAAGCCACCGGTGTCCCGCTCGGAATGTTCTGCAACGCGGAATTTCACGTCTGCGAATTGCGGCTTGCTCCCGGTGACAAGCTGCTGATGTACACCGACGGCTTGACCGAAATGTTCAACTCCCGGGGAGATGAATTCGGGGTCTGCGGCGTGCAAGCACTGGCCAGGCGGCATGCCGCCGCCACACCTCAGGGCGTCGTGGATGCTTGTCTCGAAGAGGTGCGCAAGTTTGCGGCAACCTCAAAACAGGCCGACGACCTTACGCTTCTGGTGCTGCATCGCGCCAACTGATTCGCGGTAGAGTCACTTCGTAGTCACCTCATCCGTGGGAACTGGCTTCGTCTCTTTCGGCGGCGCTGCCGAAACCGCGGGCCAACCCAGCTTTTTCTCCCATTGAGAAAAAGCCGTGGCGTCCGACCCTTCGAGTGAAATGCATTCCTTCACAATGCAACGAAGCGCGACCGGCCCGTCCTCTGCGGTAAACGACACGAATTGGTCGCCCTCTTTTGTGTCGTGCCTTTGCGGGTATTTCTTGCCCAGCGCGTCGGAATATGCCGCAAAAAACTCGGCAGTCGTTTCCGTGGAATTAAGACGCACCCGCGTCGCCAGAATCAACCGCTTGTTTTCCTTCTGCTCGAAGCACATGTAATCATCGCCATCCCACGCAGCGGCCGCCCTCTTTGCGCGAGGCTCGTCGATGAACTGCTTCAGGATTTCTTTCCAGCCAAATTCCCCCATCGCATTTTCTTCGAGCAGGTTCCAGTTTTTTCCAGGGATTCCTTCGGGCAAATCGACTTTCATCGGCGGGGGAACCTTATCCGCGCGATAGAGAGCCGGATGCATAATCTGTTGGGTGTTGGCCGGGGGCTTGTCGAATACCGAGGCGAAACCGGACCAGCCCGTCGTGCGCAACACTCCCATGGAAAAATTAAGCCCCGCGAAATATGGGAACATCAGTGAATCTTTGATGAACGGCGGCGCTTTCTTCAACATCGGCGTCTGCGACAGATCTCCCACAAACAAAGACGGATCGACATTGGGAAGATCCCGCAACTTCAATCCCTTGTCCCTCAACATGTAGTCCAGCATGCCCGCCATGGCGCTGCCTTCCAGCACCGCCTCGCGCGCCATCTCGGCGTCATCATTCGGGCGGGCAGCATGCACCCACGCTTCGATATGAAAATATTGGTCCTGCAAGGCGTGCGTGAGTTCGTGCGCCATCACCATGCGCTGGTCGTCTGGCGCGATCCAGTCCGCAATGTAAAACTCATGTGTTTTCGGATCGTAGAGCCCGGCAATCTGCTCCGTCAGCAGGTCCACCAAAAAACCATCTAAATCGAAATTCTTGGGAAAGAGTCCGAATGCTTCACCACTCCGCTGCGACGCATAACGTTCCTTGGCGTCCTTTTCGTCGTCCATTTGCCGCAACACGTATTCGCGGATCTCGGCTCGAGAGCGGATCGACTTTTTCAGCGGAGTCTTTAGCCGCCAACCCGTCAATTCGCTCATATCGTTCAGAACTTCGTCGGTAGTGGCAAGGAATTCCGGGGTCGTAGCGGATGCCTGAGGCGGAGGGACCGGCGACGCCTGCTGGGACCAGAGCGAGACGGGATAGTACACTTCCGCTATCAGCAATACAGAGAAAAAGCACAGAACACGGGCCCGCGGCGTCATAGACATACATGGGCAGGATAGCAGACTTCGCAGCATGGCCTGGAATGGCGCGATGTTACGCATGGCAAAACGAACTTTTGCAGATATGCTGTGCGCTGTTCCGTATTCGTAACGCTTTGGTAATTTACTATAGTGCAAATACTGTCCCCGCAATTTCACCGTCGAAGGAGCGCGCTATGCTGACTGCTTACCCCCCGGGGCTTCGATTACGCCAGACCCGCGAAGCCCTCGGCCTGACCTATCGTGATGTAGAGAAAGCTAGTTACGAAATTGCCGTAAAACGCGGGCGGCCCGAGTTCATCTTGCACATCAGCCGGCTTGCGGATATTGACAACCGGAATGTTGTTCCTACCCTCCATAAGCTCTACTCCCTCTCCACAATTCTTCACCTCGACCCTGTGGAAATCTCGGCTTGGTACGAGGCTTCGTTCCACCAGACTCTTCAGGATAGCGCCAGCTTCCCTCCCCCACGCACACACCTTTCAGATTCCCTCCTTCCCAGCTCGGCGCATCTCTCTCTCCAGGACTCTCCCCCCCTGTCGGGACATACCGACCTGCTCGACCACCGGCCTGCATCTTTGGTATCGCTGCCGAGCGTGAACCGTCTTGAGAGGTATCGCTACGGATATGTCGGTCTGTCCGACCGTCGCATGGTTCCTTTGTTGCGCCCTGGAAGCACCGTCGTTATTGACACAGCATGCCGCGACGTCGAAGACGAAGAATGGTCGAACGAATATGACCGTCCACTGTATTTCGAATTGCGGACCGGTTACCGTTGTGGCTGGTTCCAAAAGGACAAATCTCGCCTAATCATGCAGCCCCACACTCTTTCCCGTTGTGCCCCGGAGGCGAGGCGAACGCCGGAAGAAGCGGAAATTGTCGGAAAGGTCGTGGGAGTCGCCACGTATCTCAACGAGCCTTGGGCTTGTTGTCGAGAAGGATCTCCGTCAGAACGTTCAGATTGGAACCGAACAGTTCTTTAAGATAGCTCGGCGCGTCTGGAGGCATCCACTCCACCGCCACCTTTTTGTATCTGCGCACGTTTTCTTCGAAGGCCCCCGGCAAGGAACTCAAATACTTGCGCAGGTCTCTCTGTTGCCCTGCTAGCGGCATTTCCAAAAGACGTTCGAACAGTTCCTCGTGACACCTCGCCAAGACCTGATCGATTTGCGCCGGAGCATATACCGTGGAGAGCCGGTCGTGAGTGTACTTGCCCGTTGAAGCTTGTCGGAGTCCCGCGACATAGGCCAGCCGGGAAAACACCTCTGGCAGTGTCTCCAGATAGTTAGCGGTCAGATCGAACAGTAGCTGCCGTCGCGTTTGGAGATGGTTCAGCATTCCGAAAACTGTATCCGCGCAGTCTGTTCTGTCAGCGGAACTTTTTTGGTCGAAATGCACGATTCGCGGTGCAAAGCCACACCCTCGAGTACAGGAGGGTGTTCTAATGACCATTCGTCGCGCAATCCTGGGCCTCGCGGTTTCTGTGAATTTAATCCTACTTTCGGTGGCATTGCCGGTCAACCACGGTTCTGCGTTGCCATCGCAAGCCAGCCCGCAACTGGTCGCGATGGCATTCCGTTGCCGCCGCCGGATCCACCGCCACCGGAGAAAGCGTGAATTCGCCTTAAGACCAAGAAATCGCTCGTCTTCAATCAATTCCTCACCACCCCTAAACAGCAGCTCTATTTACCTTGAAGTTACTTAATGCTACTCTTTCCGGGATGGTTTACTCTCTGAACCTCCGCGAGCTGGTGTGGCTGATTGTTTCCTTGGTGGAGGTTTCATTTCTTGCTTTCTTGTTAGTCCAGCGCCTTTATCGTTCCCACGCGTTCTTTTCGCTCTACATCTTGTCGCTGGTCCTGCAGACAATCGTAGTGGCCGTCGCCTATCGTCATTGGGGCGCAACGAGCAAGGAATATTGGATGGCGGCTTGGTTCTCGCAAGCGGTCGTCGTCGGCACTCGTTGGCTGGCCGTTGCGGAAATTGCTCGCAAGATTTTTGCGCGCTATTCCGGTATATGGCGGCTTGCCGGTACTGTTCTGTTACTAATGAGCATCGGAATCCTCTCTTATTCCGTGGCCGTGTCCGGAATTCGCTTTGATCTGATGGTACTTTCCGCGGACCGCCGCGTGGAACTCTGCATCGCTCTGTTCATCGTAGCCATGTTCGTATTTGCCCGCTATTACCGGCTGCCGATCGCCGATACGGAACGGCAATTGGCCATCGGCTTCTGTCTTTATTCCTGCGTCTGGGTGATCAATGAAACCCTATATCAGGCGTGGCGGCGGTCGCTTGGAGAAGTCTGGGACTTCATCCTCACGATCGCTTTCCTCGCCAGTGTCATCATCTGGTTCAATGCTCTGCGCGTGGCGGCACCCAGCCCGGCTTCCGCTCCGGATCCCACTGTCTCTCCCGACGTTTACGCCCAACTTTCCGAGGAGGTAAATTCCCGGCTGCTCACTCTCAACAACCGGCTGAGCCACTTGCTCCGCTCTGAGGATTCCCGTTCATGAACGTTGCCGTCTTGATCTTTCTCATTCTCGCCGTTCTCCTCGTTCTGCTCCTCGCATGGGCCGCCCGGCCCCCGAAGCGGGCATTTCACTCTGTCAACGATGTTCTTGAAGCGCTTTCCCGGGAACGGCATTACGCCCGGCTGCCGCAGATTTTGCAGGCGCTTCGTCAAGAGGACACAACGTATCTGCGCGAAGTCGGCCAATCCAGGTTAGTCAGTTCACTACGCGCGGAGCGCACCGCCATCGCCATCCGCTACCTCGATTATCTTGAAGAGGAATTCCAAGTGCTCCTGGAGGCCTCGCGCATTCTGTCCACTATGGACCCGGAACTTTCCGCTATGCGCGAGTTCGACCGCTTCAGACGAAGCCTGCGATTCATGCTGTGCTGCCGCTATCTGCGATGGAGACTTCACCTGGGCCTGCAGCCATGGAACGTCTTTGGAATCATTTCAGACATGGCCGGCGATATAACCCTGCAGTTAGAAGCCTCCACCGGCCGTCTCGGGGAACAAGCCATGCGGGCGTATACCCCGGCCTCACTCCCGCAGAATCGGCGCGGCAGCTCCGACTAATCGGGCTTCCACGGCGGCAAGCAATTCATCACTGGTAAAGGGCTTTCGCAACATCGCTGAGTTCGGGGGCATTTGCGCGGAAGCGGGTCCCCCCGGGTCGCCCGCGATCCACAAGATTCTCTGGCCCAATCCGTGCCCCTGCTGAGCCGGTGCGTCTTGCGAAGCCATACTCCAGTCCGCTACAACCACGTCGAATTCCTGTGCCGCCACCAGCTTCCGCGCTGCGGTGATCGATGGCGCCGTCACCACCGCGTGGTCGTTTTCCGTGAGCACTCGCGACACCCATTTCGCCACAGCCTCGTCCGCATCCACAACCAGAACACGCCCATTCTTCGCGTTTCGCGCCGCTAGTGGCTTTTCGGTCTCGGCAGTCGAGGCTCGAGACGACAGCGGCAGCTCAATCCGGAACGTTGCTCCGCGTGGCGAACCATTCTTCACCAATATTCTTCCGCCATGTTCTGTGATGATCCCGTAACAGATGCTCAGCCCGAGTCCCGTGCCCTTGCCGACCGGCTTCGTCGTGTAGAACGGATCGAACACGCGCGAAGCATCCTTCACGCCCGGGCCGCTGTCGGTGAATTCAATAAACACCTGGCCTTCCGCGGCTCCGGTGCGGACTCGCAATTCCCCCACGGTGCCAAGCTCAAGAATCGCGTCAACCGCGTTGTTGATCAGGTTCAGGAACACCTGCTGCAACTGATGAGGGTCCGCCGACACCTCCGGGAGGTGTTCGCTCAGCTCGAGTGATACCTGGATTTGGCTCATTCTCAAGTCATAATCCCGCAACGCCAATGTATCCTCGATGATCGAGTTCATGCGCACCAGCACGCGTTCCGGCTTGTGCTGACGCGCAAAACTTAACAGATTTTGCACAATGCGATGCGTCCTTTGCGCCTGCTTGTACAGCTTATCGACGTAGCCCAGCGCCCGTGTGCCAATTTCCCCGCTCGCCGTCAATAGCTGGCTGTATCCCAGGATCGCGGTCAACGGGTTGTTCAGTTCGTGGGCCACGCCGGAAATCAATTGACCCACAGCGGCCAGCTTTTCGCTGTGCAGCAACTGCTCCTGCGTGCGCCGCAGATTCTCGTAGGCCTGCCGCGTCTCCAGATAGAGACGGCTGCGATCGATGGCGCTGGCAATCTGGCTACCCACCGCGATCAACAGACTGATGTCGGCGGCGGTAAACTCCCGCGCCGTTCGGCAACCCACCGCCAACCCGCCGATCAGCTTCTCCTTCGACCACAGTGTGACAACGTAGACCGACTCCAGGCCTTCCTTTCGCTGCACTTCGCGAATCAATGACGGCAAGGGAAGGCCAAGCGCGGAAATAAATGTCGCGTGCGTGGTGCACAGTTGTTGAATGAGTTCCTGGGAAACAGCAAACAGCGGCATAGCTCGCGCGTATTCCGAGCGATGCCCCACTGCCGCCAATCGCCGCAGGGTGACCTCATCTTTTTCGAACAGATACAGCGAGCTTGCGTCGATCTCAAACAGCTCCACGATCTGGCGCAGCGTCCGGTGAACGGAATCGTTCAGATCGAGCGTCGAAGAAAGCGTCTCGGAAATCGAGTTTAGCACCACCAGTTCGCGATTGCGCCGGCGGATCTGCTGTTCCGCGCGGCGGCGGTCGCTCACGTCCAGTAAGAACCCCTGATAGGCGATCACGCTACCCGCGGCGTCTCGGACGGCGGTGGAGGATTCGCTCACCGTCCGGAGCTCGCCGTCTTTGCGCCTGATCTCGAATTCAAAATCGTTGACGGATCCATGCTCGGCAAGAATCCTCAGCAGGCGTTCCCGCTCACCCGGGTTTGCGTACAGCGCCCCCCCCATGTCAACGTTCAGCAGTTCGTCGCGATCGTCGTAGCCGGCAATCCTCATCAACGCGTCGTTGAAATCGAGGAAGCGCCCCTGCGGCGTCGCGATGAAAACGCCTTCCTGGACGCTCGCCACCAAAGTCCTGTACTTCTCCTCCGCCTTTTTTCGTTCCGTGATGTCTTTCAGAACGTGGACGGTGCCCAGCCTTTTCCCGGCCGGGTCCGTAAATTGCGAGTTGGACGCCAGAAAATATCCCGGCAGCCACGGATCCGGGGAATCGCCCTCTCCGGAAACACCTTCGCAATACGGGCAAACTGTGAATGGCGCTTCCCGCGGACTGAGAACGTCAGTTACCGCGCGGCCCACAATCGTCGGCGCTTTCTTTCCGAGCATGTCCGCCAGCCGCGTATTCGTTCTGAGCAGCCGGCCGTTTTCGTCATGCACGAGAATCGGATCGCCGATCGAGTCAAATGTGTACACCCATTGCTGCTGGACCGATTTGATCTGCTCAAACAGGCTCACGTTTTCGATGGTGGTCCCCAGGAAGTTCGCCACGTTCACCAGATAACTGATCTCGTCGTCTCGAAAGTGCGCCCCCGGAAGCACGCCGATGTTCAGCATTCCAACGGGTCCTTCCTTGCCGCACATCGGTATGGTGATTAGCTGCGTGATTCCGGCCTCCGCCATGTTGTGGCGGATCTTCAAGTCCCGTTCATCCTCGAAGCGTGAAATGCGGTACTCCTCTTTCAACACATCCTGGACCCAACCGGCGTTTATCGCGAGCCGCCGGTTTTGCTTCAAATAGTCTTCGGAGAATCCGACTGACGCGCAAACCACAAACTCCGCCGTATCTCCCTTGCCCTCCAACACACGGACGATTCCGTGCGTCGCGCTCAGGCTGCCCGTAATCTGCCGCAACACCTTCTGCAGCAGCTCTTTTAATCCGACGGACTGGCTGCTCGAAGCCGTCAACATCGTGAACTGCTGCATTTTTTCGCTGATTTCTTCGGTTCGCGCGCGCGCCGATTCCAGCAGCATCACGATCATGCCGATGCCGAGGCTGGCGTTCAGAAAATGATCAAACGCGAATCGCAGCAGGTGGATGTCTTCGTGCATCCACTGAGGCCGGTCCAGGTTATTCAGTCCTAACAACGCAAAGGCTCCTGCCAGTAACTTTCCCCCGTGGCCCGGGTTTGTATTCGCTGCTCGCCACAAAAACCAGCCCGCGCACAGGCACGTGGCGCTCACCAGCACGGAAGTCTCCCAACGCGTCTCCGCCCATCGCGACCCTTTGCTTTCGTAGTAGCAAGTAACCAGCGCCATTACGCCCGCCAGCCATAGCATCGGCCCGTACAAACGGTTCTGCGCCACCGTCAATTGCACCACCGATGCGAAAAACAGCGCCAGCGCCGCCACACCCATGCCCGAAACCAATACGTGCAGCTGCGCCCACTGGCCATAGAACATCGCCAGTTCACTGAAGGAAGAAATGGTGAGGCAGATCCACCCGAGCAGCCACAGGCGGTAGAAGGGTCCGGCGTTGTCCCTCTTTAAGTGCACGAACAACACCAGCAGGGTCAGGCAAACGGTTGCCTCGAAAAAAGCAATCCCCTGGAGGCCTTGATTGGGCACCACCGCAGACGCTCCCCTATACTCTAGAACCTGGGTAAACAACTTTCTTGGGCTGAGAAACCTACCGCTCCGGGGGTAGGACCAGTACTATCTCTCCCGACGCTAACACGCTATTTTCTGACTGGGCAAGGGCCCACCATTCTCCTTGTGCCCTCCCCTATAATGCTGGTTGGGAGAAATGTGAACGTGGAAACCGAGCAAATCCTGGTTGTCGATGATGAAGAGGCGATTCGAGAGGTAGTCTCCACCATGCTCGAATCCCGTGGCTATCACTGCACCGCCGTGAGCAATGGGCGCGCCGCCCAGGAGCATGTCCGCAAGCAAATCCCCGACCTGGTTCTGAGCGACATGATCATGCCGGAGATGGACGGCATCAAGCTCCTCGAATGGCTGCGCAATTTTGACCCGGAAGTTCCGGTCATCATGGTCACCGCGATACATGACATCTCGACCGCTCTTGAGGCCATCCGCCGCGGCGCCTACGACTATATTTTGAAGCCTTTCGAAAAGGACCAGCTCTATCACGGCGTTGGTCGCGCTCTTCAGCATCGTCGCCTGGTCATCGAGAACCGCAATTACCAGCAGAACCTGCAACAGCAGGTCGATGATAAAACCGCGCAGCTTCAATCCGCGATCGTCCAGCTTGAGCAGTCCTATGACGATACGCTCGAAGCTCTGGGCAGCGCCCTCGACCTGAAGGACGCCGAAACCGAAGGCCACTGCCAGCGCGTCACCGCGTTCACCATTTCCATTGCCAAAACCATGCCGGTCCCCAACGTGTACTTGCCAATCCTGGCGCGCGCCGCCTTCCTGCACGATATCGGCAAAATGGCCATTCCCGACTCCATCCTCCGCAAACCCGGCCCGCTGGATGACGACGAGAAGCAGATTATGCGCACTCACTGCGAGATCGGCTACAACGTGCTCACGCGCATCCCTTTCCTTCGCGACGCCGCCGAAATCGTTCTCGCCCACCAGGAATTTTTCGATGGCAGTGGCTATCCCCACCATTTGCGTGGCGAGCAGATCCCTCTCGGAGCGCGCATCTTCTCTATTGCCGACGCTTTGGACGCCATGATCAGTGACCGGCCATACCGCAAGGCTCTCCCCATGTCGCATGCCTGCGAAGAAATTCGCCGCTGCGCCGGCACGCAGTTCGATCCCAAGATCGTCGACGTGTTCCTTTCGATTCCCCAACAACATTGGCTCGATTTGCGAGAGAATCTGGGTTCGCCGTTCCGCCTCGCTCAACTCAAGAATCTTCAAGCTTAGTGCGAGCCGGGATTCGCACTGGTTATAGGTCACAACGCGGGCCACCAGGCAGCGTTATCCTATTCTGTTAACAGATTGTCTCGTGTTATCTTTTGCGGAGAGCGAACCTATGGCCCTGGTACCCATCAAGACTGCTTCCGAGACCGGCTACTGTGATTGCGTCTGTGGATGCTATGAACTCGCCAGCCAGCGCGACGAAGATACTGGCAAGGGATACTGTCCCGCCTGTGCCAAAGACCATCTGGACTGGAATGTCGGCATTGGTATCCCTCAGCCCGCACCCGCCAAGATTGAGGCCGAGGGCGCTGCGCGAACCGGTATGAAGCCCCTGCCTCCGTGCTCCGACCCACCCGCCCGCTTGCGGTAGCCGCCTCGTGGATTCCCGTCGACTCTTCCTAACTTAAATTCCTCTCCCGGCCACAGTTGGTGCTAAACTACCACTCAGGCCCGGGCTGAGGCTCTGACTTGATGCAATTCGCCCTGAAATTGATATTTTAATTTTCCCTGGTGTCTGCTGATTATAGACACCGCCTTCGAAAGCGACCCGCCCACCCGGGTTGATAAATTTGGGCTTTGCCCGCGCGAAGCGTGATCCTTATTTTCCTAAACACAGCAACGCCAGCAGGAAAAGCCACAACGCATCCATGAAGTGCCAATAATAAGAGGTCACTTCTGCTGCCACGCTTTGCGTCACCTGCGCCTGACCGAAATTCCGTTTCGCCACATACACAAGTGCGCCCACTCCACCCAGCAAATGCAGTGCGTGCGCACCCGTGAAAATATAGAAGAAACTGCTGGCCGGATTGCTCGCCAGGTAGATTCCCTGCCCCACCAGAATGCGCCATGCCACCACTTGCCCAACCAGAAAGACGACGCCGAGTACGGTCGTCACCAGCCACAAGTTCCGGAAACCCGCGGCATCGGAGTGGGCCAGTCGCTTTCGTGCCATCTCCAGCGTCACACTGCTGGCGACCAGCACGATGGTGTTCAACCAGAGCAGCGCCGGAATGCGCACCGGCACCCAATCGGCTCCTCCCTTGCGCACCAGAAACGCGCTGGCCAGCGCCATGAAAAACATCAACACCGCGACAATCCCGATGGCTACGCCAGTGTAGTAGCGCTTCGGTGAGGGCTGCCGCCTCCGGCGGTTTTTGTCGCCGTCCCCTCCGCCGTTGCCGCCGGCCGGCGGCAAATCTCCGCCACCTCCGCCGTTTTTCTGTTCGATGAGCGGTGTCTCAAGTTCCGGGGTTGTTGTCGGCCCTGCCATGCGGTTCATTTCCTTCGCCTAATTTTGCTTCTGCGCCGGCAGCTCCGGCGCGCGGTCTTGCGGCACAAAGTCCTCGAATCCAACGTCCGTAAACTCGTAAGCACCCCTGTGCACCAACGGGACTGCGTCGGCAAAATTCACTTGTGGCGCAGGCGAAGCTACACTCCATTCCAGGGTTGTCGCCCGCCAGGGGTTCTCTTCTTCCGGTTCGTTCTTTCGCAGCAGACAGCCGAAGAAATTCCATACAAACAGGATTTGCGCCCCGACTGTGCAAATCGTTGCCACAGTCACCACATTACGGATCGAGGCTCCCGCTGACGCCACCGCGATTCTCTGCGCCTCCGGCAAGAGAGTCGACTGCGTCAGCAATCCTAGCCAGTGCATCGGCATGAACACGAAATACACCCCCGCGAACGTCATCCAGAAATGCACTTTCCCGAGGGTTTCGTTCAGCCGGCAGCCGAACAACTTCGGAAACCAGAAGAACAGCGCCGACAGAATCGCAAATGTCGCCGCTACTCCCATCACCAGGTGAAAATGGCCGATTACAAAATCTTCACTCACTGCCGCGCGCGAAAGATCGTGCCTTGCGAGAAAAATCCCCGAGAGCCCTCCGGCGATGAACAGGGAAATGAAGCCTACGGCAAGCAGCAGCGACGTCGTGAACTGAATGCGCCCGTCCCACAGCGTGCCCAGCCAGCTTGCCAACAGAAACGCCGCAGGAACTCCCAGCGACGACGCCAACACGGAAAACACCAGCGGCGCGTACGGGTTCATTCCCGTCGCGAACATGTGATAGCCCCACACACAAAACCCAATCAAGCCCACGCCGCAAATCGCCAGCACCACCAGCCGTTCTTTCCATACCGGCTTGCGTGAGAACGTCGCGATCAAATGCGTAATCATCCCAAAACAAGGCAGCATCGCAATGTACACTTCCGCCTGCGCGAAATACCAGAACAGCCGCTGCCACAGCACTGGCAGGCTCCCTTCGCGCACCAGATTTTGCGGCTGGCTTGCCAAAAAGGCGCTCGAACTGAAAAAGTTCGAGCCCAACATCCGATCGGAAAGCACCGCCGTACAGCCAGCCAGCAGGACGCTGAAAATCAACAGGCTTAGAATCGCATTCACGAACCACGCCCACACCGTGACGGGCATTCGCGGTAATGTCATTCCCGGCGCGCGCATCTCGATCACGGTCACGCTAAAATTCAGCGCGCTCAACAGCGCCGCCAGCGAAAACAGCGCCGCGCTGATCAGCCATACGTCAATGCCCTGGCTCAGCGGCCGGAAAAACGACGCTGCCATCCCGCCCAGCGAAGCGACCGTCAGCCACAACGAAACAAAGTTCAGCGTCGGAAATGCCATCTCTTCCGCGCCGATCTGCAGCGGCAACAGGAAATTCCCAAAGCCCAATTGCGGCGCGGCGGTCAACACAAAGAACACCATCAGCGAACCGTGCAGCAAGCGAATCGCCGCATAGCGTTCCGTCGCCCCTTCGAATCCCGAGAGGAACGGAATCGCTGTCGTCGGCCAGGACGCTTGCACGCGTAACAGCGTGGACAGCACCATGCCTACCAGCACGCTGGCAAGCGAGAGCCACAGATACTGCAAGCCGATGGTTTTATGTTTCGTGGAAAAAATACGAGAAAGCCGCCCCGGACCAGCCTGCGGCGGCGCATTGCCGTTCTCGTCGTAAGTCACCATTTTCGAAGCAGTTCCGCCTCTTCCCACACGCTGAACCAGAACCGTATCTTACGCCTAGCCCCGCAAATTGCAAAACACGCTTGCCTTGACACCGCTCGCCGGACGACATACGTTATGCGCAATCATTCACGTGAGTTCAATGGGAGCCACATGAATCGCCGCAGACGCCGCCTCTCTCTCCTCGTCGCTATTCCGCCCATTTCCCTGCTCCTGCTTTGGCAGGTAGCCCCGTCTCAGACAGCCCACGAGCAAGTTTCCTGGCCCGCCAAGGATTGGGTCAAGGAAAGCCCCGCAAAAACCGGAATGGACGAAAAAATTCTTACCGATTTTTCCGGCGATCTCGGCAGCGGAAAGTATGGACTGATCGACAGCTTCGACGTCTTCCGCTGTGGCAAACAGATCTTCCACAGCACCTATTCCCACGATTACAGCACCATCTACGGCAAGGAGGCGAAGGTCCGTGGCCCGTTGAACGCGCGCCTCACCGGCCCTTACAACTATTTCGACCCCGCCTGGCACCCCTATTATCACGGCACGCCGCTGCATTCCATGCAGTCCGTCAGCAAGACCGTCACTTCAGTCATCCTCGGCATTGCAATTACCCGCGGCGATTTCAAAGCCAGCCTCGATACGCCGGTTCTGCACTACTTCGACGTGAGTAAAGTCAAGAATGTCGACGATCGCAAGAAGCGCATGACTCTGCAGAATGTTTTGACGATGTCGACTGGCCTCGAATGGAACGAGGAGAACGTCGCCTACGACGATCCGCGCAGCGATTCCAGTTTGATGGAGGCCACCGACGATTGGGTGCAATACGTGATCGACAAGCCGATGGCCGAAGAGCCGGGCAAGCACTTCAATTACAGCAGCGGTGCCACGGAATTACTGGCCTATATCTTCAAAAAAGAAACTGGCCAGGACATTGAAGAATACGGCAAGAAATATTTGTTTGAGCCTCTGGCGATCGAGTATTACTGGAAGCGTACTCCGCCAGGCGTGATCGACACAGAAGGAGGACTCTACCTTCGCGGCGAGGACTTGGCCAAGATTGGCTACTTGTACCTCCACGGCGGAATGTGGAACGGAAAACGCATCGTATCCGAAGACTGGGTCAAGCAATCTCTTACGCCACGGCTTGACGCCGAATATGGCATGAAATACGGCTACAAGTGGTGGCTCTATCCCCGCAAAGAGCCGGGCCATTTCGTTTGGATGTGTCTGGGCTTCGGCGGGCAGCGCCTGATGGTTTTTCCGGACGAACAGCTCATCGTGGTTTTCACCGGTTGGGAGATTCTCAAGGATAGCGCCCCCACATCTTCCCTGGTCGCGCGCGTTCTTCCCGCGGTGCAAACGCCAAAATGCCCGGCGGCATTCCACTAATCGGACAGAAAGCAAATGACAAATGACAAATGGGTCAACCCGCAGAAAATGTGGGACGAGCGCTTCGCGCAGCGCGATCCCGTCTATGGCCACGGGCCCAACGCTTTCTTGCGAGAACAGGCCGCCCTCTGGAAGCCCGGCGTTCACGTCCTGGTCCCCGGCGATGGCTATGGCCGCAACGGTCGCTGGCTCGCTCGCCAGGGGTTCCAGGTGCACACTGTGGACCTCTCGCCGGTGGGCGTCGAACGCTCTCGTGCCGCTGCGCAAGCCGCCGGGCTGCAAATGAAAATTGAATGCGCCGATCTCGCGAATTGGAACTGGCCTGCCGCCGAATTTGACGCCGTGGCTTCCATCTTCCTGCATTTGCCGCCGGAGGTCCGGCCGAAGATTCACGCATCCATGCTCGGCGCGCTCAAACCGGCGGGCCTTCTGGTCCTCGAAGCGTTCACCCCTGCGCAATTGCAATACACTTCGGGTGGCCCTAAGCAGGTCGATCTGCTCTACACCGCCGAACTCCTGCGTCGCGATTTCGCCGGAGCCCAAGTCCTCACACTCACCGAATCCGTGGTGGAGCTTGAGGAAGGCGCCATGCATAGCGGCCCGGGAGCCGTTGTCCGCGCAGTTCTTCGTCGGGAATAGAGTGCTTGAACTACTGGAACTGCTTCTGGAACGCCGCGAATTGCTCGCGCAGGGTTTCCAGTTCCCGCCGAAGTTCCGAGACTTCCGTTTCCAGCTGCGCGATCCGTTCAGTTTGTCCGTTGACCGCCGGCTTACTCTCCGCACGCTGCTCGGATTCGTCTTCCGCCGCCGGAGCCGCATCCCCCGACAACAGATGCATAAATCGTGACTCTTTCGTGCCTGGCTGCCGCGGCAAAACCTTCACCAGCGATGGCTCCCTTCTCATCAACAAATTCAGCGCCGAGTGCACCGCATCCAGATCTTCGAACGCGTACATGCGCTCGCATCGCATGCGCAATTCGCCGGGAGTCTGCGGCCCGCGCAACATCAACACGCACAGCACCGCAATCTCGTGCCGGTGAAAGTTATAGAGTTCATTCAGGCGCTGCTCATACTTGGGGACGCGTGAATCCCCGCTGGCCGAGCGCACCAGGTATTGGTCCGTGAGCGAGCGCAGCGCTTTCCTTACCGTATCTTCGTCCAGATTCATCACCGGCTCGCGGTTTGACTTCTGATTGCATGCATTCACCAGGGCATTGAGCGACAACGGGTAATACTCCGGCGTAGTGCTCTCTTTTTCCACCAGTGCGCCCAACACGCGCACTTCGGTCTCAGTCAATTGGAGTGACATGCAAAAATCATAGCAGCCCGCCAACGGTGAGGCGAAGCTTTCCAGGCCTCGCCTCCGCAAGCGTTACCAACTTACGTAGAAGCACCGCCCGTCACCTCATCGCGCCTACTGTTCGTTTACCGTCATCAGGGTCTTGTCTTCCGGCGGCGTCATCGGAGCGAGATACAAAATCTCCCAGTATCTTCCGGGGGAGACCAGATACTGCACGGCAACCACGCCTTGACCGGGAACGCTGACAATGCTACGCCCGTTCGTTGCTATGGCGTAGGTTCCCGTCAGGTAGCCGTCCGGATAGTATCCGTTTGGAGAGCACGCATCTTCGTGGTCCAAGTCGTTGCCCACGCCGTCATACGACACCACCTGGCTCACCGTCACGCTGTTGGGCAGCGCGGGCGGCACGGTCGCTCCGGCATAAGCGCCCAGAAAATGCGCTGTCGTGTAATTGAGCGCAAACTGTGGTTCGAGCGATCCCGTCCGCACCGCACTTCCCGGAGCCTCCATCAGAAATGCGGTATTTGGCGCGCTCACGTAAAACACCATCGCGGGAAGCGTCGTCGATGTGAGCGTCCCGCGGCCGTTGGCATCAATACTGTACGTGGCATTGTAGGTTACCCCCACCACGTTGACCCCGGCGTTGTTCTCGTCCAGGATACCGGCAATCTGTCCTTTCCCATCCGGTGTGGCGAGCCCGATGGTAATTCGCGCGGTTGTCGCGGAAATCCTGCCATTCAAGTTGAAGATCGAGGCGCCATTCAGAGATCCATTCGAATACGGCCCCCCTGTCTGGAGCACCGCTTCACCCGCCTGCATAGGAACACTGGTGGCCGGCGTGTCAATCGAGGTCAACCAGATTCGCCCGCTATTCACCACATAAAACGAATAGTTGAAGGTGCCATAGGTCACGACGGTGAGCTTCATCGTGCCACTGCCGTTCGATCCGACGGCATAGGTGCCGTTCACGCTCAGATCTTGTATCCATTTCGTACCGTCGTTCATGTCGTAGGTGCCCGAGGTGATGTTTCCGTTTCCATCAGCGTGAAAACGCCCGAGGCTGGCGAGTCGAGTCCCGTTCACGTCAGCGCCATTCAGCTGAAAAACATAGTCACCGCTGAGAGCGGCGTTGTTGAAAGCGCTTGCGTCCTGCTTTCTCAGGATTGCGGTCCCGCGGATGGAGGGGTCGCTGAAGTACTCCATGGAAACGGTCTCGCCGCTGGCGGTCACAGCAAATCGAAATGTCGCGGTAGCGACCGAATTGGACAGGTTCATGGAACCGCGATTGTCCGAGCCGACCTGATAGGTGCCGGTCGTCGGGATATTCTGCAGGTTTACGGCGGGTGTACGAACGACAATGTTATCGCTCGTCCCGCTAGTCACGTTTCCCGATCCGTCAAAAACCAAAATACCGCTAGCCTGCCCGGGATCCCCCTGCCAAAAGCCACGATACACAAACGCGTACGAGCCCTTGAGGATGTTGTTGTAAGACGAGTTCACCGCCACGGTCGCCGAAGCCGTTTTGTTCGGATCAATCTTTGAACTGACGACGACGGAGACCGTCCCAGCACTCGTATTCGACGGCGCCGTGTAAACCCCGTGGCTATCGACGCTTCCACACGTTGCGCTGCCGCTGCCTCCGGTGCAAGTCACGCTCCAGTTCACCGGAGTGTCGGTCCAGCCGGTCACAGCCGGAACAAATTGGCGCGTCGTAATGGCGGGGACCTGGGCACTGTTCGGCCAGACGTGCAGAACAATGTTCGAGGTAACCGTTGCCTGCGCCGCGCCGGTTGCCGTCGCGTCCTCCTGCGATGTCGCGGTGATCGTGATGCTGTTCGGGACGGGGACGGGTGCCGTGTACAACCCTGAGCTGTTGATGGTCCCGCAGGTCGCACTGGAACAGCCCGTGCCTGTCACGCTCCACATCAGCACCGCTGCATCCGATTTTGTGGTGTCTTCCACCGATGTGGCCGTCACGGTCACGGTCACAGGCGAAGGCAATATCGCAGGCGCGGTATAAAGTCCATTGGCGTCGATAGCTCCGCACGCCGAGCCACTGCAACCTGTGCCGTTCACGCTCCACGTCACCGACGAGTTCAGGGCATTTTGCACCGTCACACTAAACTGTTGCGTCTTTCCAACGCGAACGTTTGGCGACACTGGGCTGACCGTGACCGCCACGGCCGGCATGATTGTGGTAGTCGCCCCCGCCGATTTCGTAGTATCCGCCGCAGCCGTCGCCGTAACTGTCACGCGCGCCGGATTCGGTACTGCCGCGGGCGCGGTGTAGAGTCCGTAGCGCTGATCGTGCCGCACGCCGTTCCCGTGCACCCGCTGCCCGATACCGCCCAGGTTACGGCCTGGTTCGAACTGTTATGAACTGCCGCCGCAAATTGCTGAGTACCCGTTACGTGGACCGTGGCGCTAGCGGGCGTCACCGTGACACTGACTGCCGGCGGTGGTGGATTGCCTCCGCCCCCGCCGCCGCATCCGGCGAGGAACAGCAACGAGCCTGCCAAGATTGAAGTTGCCAGTTTGTGCATACGCACCTCCAAAAGCCCCTCGTTTCGAACTTCACTCTTGCCTCTGTAATTTTTCTGAAGCGGGGGGATACGAGTCTGGCTTCGACTGTTCGCCGATTGGTGTGGAGTTCTCAAGTTAAGTACGGTTACAAAAACCGCCAGCGCTTACACCGTTGTTTTGAGCGCGGTTACGGCCACCAAGTGGTGGAATTTAACCGTTAAACGGCTGCAGCGTGATCAGGGACTCTTCCGCAAGGTCAGGCGCATGGAGCGCTCCTCAATTGGCCAGGTCCATGGCGCGGAGAATCGCCACAAATCGCGGGTCTTTGCGAACCGGGTCAAATACGCGGTCTGCATTGATATAGACTAATTCTGGATCGCGTTGCTCCAGATCGCGTTCCAAATGCCGAAACGCCTCGTCGTATTCGCCTAACGCCACGTAGATATACGACACCTTCAAGTCCGACACGCCGCCTTCGTCATAGGGCAGATTGGCGTCCCGCAGCCACTGCATCGCTTCTTCTTTGCGGCCCGACATGGCATACGCGTGGGCCATCATCGCTTTGATGTAAGGATGGTTGGGCACCAGGCGCAGTCCGGCCTGGTACTCGGCGATCGCGGCGTCGTAATTGTGTTGCACCTCGTACGCCATCCCCAACAGCCCGTGTGCCGGCGCAATGTCGGCGATGGACAGTAGTTCGCGAGCCAGGCGTATCGCTTCGTCATTGTTTCGTGAAAAATAATGGACTACGGCGAGATGTGTCGTGGAAACATAGGAAAGCGGGTCCAATTCCTTTGCTTGGGTGGCCTGCTCCAGCGCTTCTTTCGCTCGACCCTGCATTGTCAACGCCATCGCGTACCACATCCGCGCACGGCCATTGCTGGGATCGAGCTGCAGCGCACGTTGGAAGCTTCTCTCTGCCGCCACTTTGTCGTAATCGCAAAAAACTGGATCGTTCCCAACGCGCCGTACGCTTCCGCAAGGTTGTCCTGCAGTTGCAACGAGCGATTCGCCGCCTTGCGCCCGCGCTCCATGTACCCTTGCGTCACCAGGCCGCCGGCGCGTTCCCAAGCGAGATTTACATACACGTCCGCCAAGACCGCATAGGCTTTCGCAAACCTCGGATCCTTTTCCGTGGCACGCTCGAAAAACTCGGCGCTGACCGCCAGGTCCTTCCTCCATCCGGTGCGGCCCATCGGTGCCCGGAAGTAGATTCCTTTCCAGTACAACTGATTGGCTTCGGGATTCGCACTGTAGGGACTCTGCCAGGACGCTTCGACGAGAATGCCGGTCAGACGCGATTGCACTGCGGACGAAACCGCTTGCGCGACTTCATCCTGCACGCTGAACAAATCACCGCTCGGTCGCTCAAGGGTCTCGGACCATACCTGTACGCGATCCGAAGTCCGAATCAGCTGAACGTTCACACGCAGGCGATCCGACGACCTCTGCACACTCCCTTCGAGCACCGCGTCCGCTCCCAATTGTTGCCCGATGCTTGCGATGTCGTCGCCCCGCTTGAACCGCGACGCTGACGTTTGCGCAACCACGCGCAGTTTTTCGTTCTTCGCCACTTCCGTTGCAATCTCGTCCACTAAACCGTAGCAAAAATATTCCGTTCCGGGCTGGGATGAAAGGTTGTCGAACGGCAGCAGAGCGATGGTTTGTTCCTTCGCTATGCGATAGCGGCTCTGGTACAGATAGCTTCGGTAGACCCATGCAGCTGCTCCAAAAACCAGAACTACCGCAGCCACCGCGAACCACAATCGAACGCTGCTGCTCCTGGCAGGTACTGATTCCTCTGCGGCGCTTCGTGGTGCATCTCGAAACACCGGCACATACGAACCTTTTTTTATCTCGATGCAGATTCCGTTCCGCCGCGTGTTTGCTCCGTAATATTGGTCCAAGATCGCGCGCAAGCGGTGGGCCTCCACCCGAACCAGAGAATCCAGTTGCGGATCGTAGTCCGATGGCCGGCCGAACACTTCCGTACCGATGACATACTCCTTGAGCCGCTCGCCGCGTCCTGCCAGCGTCTCTTCCACGAGGTAGCGCAAGAATCTTTGCAGTTGGGGAGAACGTTCAAAGACTTCGGAGTGAATAACCGCGTGCAGTTCCGCTCGCACTCGATCCGGCGTGCTTTCTTCGCTCGGGACGCTGCGCTCCGCCGAATTCATGGCGGCTCCCTGACCAGCCTGGCCAAAAACGGAAGGGGGAGCGAACCCTGGTCTGCATCGAAGAAAACCGGGATGACCTGGACGGGCTGGTTTCAACCCGATTTATAGCCCCGCGACGGGCCAACACAAGCGCCCATGCCCTCAAAAAGCCTCCGCCAGGGTGGCTCCGCTCGTGGTATAAAAACCTGTAGCGTTCTATGAGCTGAACCAATCTTTGTTTGAGGGTACGAAATGAAACTCCGTCCGTTGCTACTTATCGGTCTACTTTTGAGTGCCGCCGCTTCTTACGCCGCCACCACCATGTCCGGCACCGTTGTTTCAATGACTTCGGTCGATTGCGGCACAAAGAAACAAAACAAGAAGGAATCCACTGCCCTGCTCTGCCAACAGTATGTCGTCCACACTGCCACCTCAGAGTACAAGATCCAGCAGCAGAAGCCTGGTGACCAGCAGATCATCCCGTCAAACACCCCGATTCAGTTCACCATCGACAAGAACAAGATGAAGTTCAAGGTCGACGGAAAAAAATACCAATTCATCGTTGTCAGCTCCGCGGCGCTCAACGCAAGGATGAACTGAATCGTCTGTTTATTCGATTCAATCAGGGTTGGTGCGGTCGAGTGGAGCGTGGACAGGCTAACTCCTGACTCTCAGACTTTTTGTTTTTAGAACGAAACGGCACCGTTGATCTGCAATGAGTATCCTTGTACGGTCGAAGAGTTCGAAAATTCCTTGAAGAGTTTGAATCCCACGGCGACATGCTTGGCGGGCAAGATCACGTTGGCCGCGCCGCCTAGACCATTGACCTTATAGTGACCAGGATCGTTCGGATTGACTCCTGGTCCACTGTTATTGGAAGTCTGCCACTGACCATAACCAACCAAGCCCAATTGCAGGAGAGTGTGCATGTCCTTCGTCAGCGGAAGGATTTGCGTGAGGGAATAATCTAGGTTAAAGGTTTGGCCGGCATGGATGTTGGTGCCTTCCTGCGTGGTGTGGAACTCGTAAAACTGATAGGCGTTGATAGCAGTCGCTTTGTTCTTGGTGAGATAAAAGGTCTCGCCAGCCGTCGGCGCATTGGTCCAGTGACCCGTGCCGGTGTTATTCGTTCCGCCAGCCGTGAATCTCCCCGTTGGCGCAAAAAAAGCATAACCAGCTTGGATGTCGGCCCGCTTCAAATGCCAACCCAGAACAATAGGTTGATAGAAAGAATCGGCAAAGCCACCGCCGCCTGCGATCGCGCCTAGAGATACGGAAGAAATGGAACTGTTGCTGAAAGGCAAGCCTGCCATCAAACCGTAGTTGGCGCCGAGTACCTTCCATTTGGTTACATAAATGAAGACGTTGATGTCCAGCAGTACGTCGGCATTGCCGCGCTCGAAAATTGTATCGCCCTTCGCTCTTTTAAATTGATCGAAGGAGTAGTCCATGAAGTAGTTGGCATAGGTCAATCCCGGCCCGGGTAGAACGCCAGAGTTCGTCGCGCTGAGGCCGGGCGTGTACACGCCGCGTACAGGCGGCACCGCTTGGGCGAGACAGGAGGCACCGCTGGCCAGCAGGAAGAGGGCAATAATGCCTGCGAAATACAGTATTGAACCAAGTCTGCTAGGAGCATTGCTTCTCATTAGGGGTCCTTTCATGGGGTCCTAGGAGCGATTCGGCGAGCTTTTCCGCAACTTCCCTATCGGACAGACGAGACTCCCAGTCCAGGGAAGCATTGAGGGGTCACCCGGAAACAACGTCTTTTCATAATTCTGCGCCGTTACGAATCGGTCTGTCTATCGTATTTCCGCAAACCAGGAAGAGTCGGCTGAATGTGTTACTTAGAAACGAGTTGCGATTGGCGCAGCTCACGCCGGAGCGTATGGGAAGGCGTTTCGCCGAAGCAGTTCTTGTAGGCTCTGGAAAAGTCGCCGAAGTGCCAGAAGCCCCATTTGAGTGCCTCAGCGGAAACAGTCGTCGTTTTGGGAGTCCCAACTCTCAGGGCTCGGCGCACGCGATGTAGCCGAAGTCGCCGCAGAAATGCGACGGGGGTCATAGCCAATATTTCCTGGAAGGCATATTCCAATGTCCGCTCACTCACCCCAGCGGCCTTACAGAGGTCTGCTACGTAAATGGGGTAATCATTTCGCGTTAGAGCCCACTCCTCGGCGAGCTGAACAACGTGACTGTGAGCGCGGCGCGTATTGTCGGGGCGGCTGACCTCGTGACCTTCCGACGAGCCAATCGCGTCAAGAAACAATTCCATGAGTTCGATTTGGGCGGCAGCGCGCACCTCTTTGTTCTCCTCAAACAGTCGAGCATGATGCGCCGCGGCGTCCGCCAAGCGCCTACCAAAGGAAAAGAAAGCCCGAGCTTTTTTTTCGTCGCAATCAAGTAGGTTCATGGCGCGCTGCGGCTGAAGGCGATGCCACAGCCGTCTGGCCCGGAGATGAGCTCCGAAGTCTATTGGAGGAACGCCCACAGTGACGCTCTCGTAGCCACCCTGCACTACGAACTCGCACACGGTATCCTCAGCGGCAACGAGGATATGATGGGGACGAATGAGCATTCCGTTGATCGTACCCTTCGCTTGCGGGCCGAAAGCCACCCCGCCCATCAGACCGGTCCGAAACGCCGCCCGTGAGCGAACACCTCTGTTCGTCGATTGGTAGATAAGCACTGTGGCTTCCAACGAGACGACCACGCGCCTTACTCGGAGAAGGTCCGACTCAAGCTGAACCACGTCCTGCTCGATTACCTCCACGTTTTCTCCAGCTGCTGTGGCGTCGCATATTTCATCCACTGTGACGTAGGGCAGAGGGACTCCGTGGTAGTTCTGCCGGGGGTTTGAAATTTGCGGGAATCCGATAAACGGAGTACTCATTAGACGACGATATTGTCCAAACGAACCGCTGACTGTGACTTGAATCACAGCTAGTTAGGCTGTGTCGCACTCTAGGATTATCTGAACGCACCGCCGGAATTTGAAACCAGCTTCTTGGGTTTTCTCGTTCGATGCCTTCGTGCATCACCGGGCAAATGGAGATCATTGGCCTGAACGGCGTTCGAGGAGATGAGACCGCAAGCGATCCTCGCCGAGATCCCGCTACGGGACCTCGGGCCAAAACCTCAGTCAGCAGAATCAGCAATTTTGGGTAGGCGGCTGCAACGTGATCAAATCGCGGGACTCAAAAAATAGGGGGGCGTGTTCGATCCCCACCGCTCTACGGTGTTTCTGAGAGACTGCTGCAGCTCCTCCGGATACGAATGCTCCGGCTGCTTACCTGGACTTGAAAAAGATCGAATCTGAACTGCATAGGCTACAGGAGAAGCTGGACTTCAAATTCGCCGAACCGACGACGAGAGAGTCGAAGCGTTGCTGAAAGAGCACGATGGGCTGGACGCGATATCAGAAACCGCTCGCTTAGGACGGCGCTTACGTTCATTCTGCTGACGGATGGCACATCTTGTCGCCGGTTCCCAATCTGTTGCCAATAGCCCGGGTTTTAGACTCCCAGCGACTCCCACGCACACCCGAGCGTTCTTCTGGAAACCTCTATTTTATTGAGAAAAGTAGCGATTCTTACGAATTCACCAACACCCAAGAAAGGTATGGTGCGGTCGAGTGGATTCGAACCACCACGGTATTGCTACCGCCAGCCCCTCAAGCTGGTGCGTCTGCCAGTTCCGCCACGACCGCACAGAGGAAAGTGAAATCTATTCTAGCCGTGCCCGCCAAATCGGGCAAGACGCCCTTACCAAGCAAGATTAAGGCTTCGCTGGTGTAGCCGGAGCCGGTTGTTGCGGCGCCGAGGATTGCGGCGCGGCGGGCTGCGGCGTTGCCGGGACTGGCGCGGTTTGCGTCGGCGTCGGGTTAGAAAACTTCTGCAAAATCGACCCGCCCTGTTCTACGCTGCGATCCACACGCACCACCAACGCCAGCGCGCAAACCATGAACATCACCGCGCACCACGTCGTTGCTTGCGACAGCACTGTCGCTGCTCCGCGAGGGCCAAACGCCGTCTGGCTTCCTGCCCCGCCGAACGCGCCGGCCAGATCCGCCGCCTTGCCGCTCTGCAGCAGCACCACCACGATCAGCACCAGGCAGTTCAGTACAAAAAACGTTGTCAGCAATGCGGGCAGCCAACGGAATCCGACCACGATGATCGCGAATCCGATCAGTATCGACATCGCCCATTTCATCCAAGCTGGCATTTCCTACACCTCAATGTAGCCGGGCATCTGCCCGGCATTTGCTCTTACCGCGGCCAGTCTTTCACTAGGCTCGCGAACGACTTCGGGTCCAGGCTCGCTCCGCCGACCAGCGCTCCATCCAGCTCTTCCTGCGCCATCAACCCCTGAATATTGTCGGGCTTGACGCTTCCACCGTAGAGAATCCTCAACGCCGAAGCGTGGCTGGCTGAAAACTGAGCCGACGCACACTGCCGCACGAACTTATGCACCGCTGCAGCTATTTCCGGGGTAGCTGTGCGGCCCGTTCCAATGGCCCAGACCGGTTCGTAGGCTATCAGAATACGGGAGAATTGCTCGGCGGTCAACGCGCCCACACTGCCCTTGAATTGGGCCTCGATGACCTTTTCGGTGTTGCCCGCCTCGCGGTCTGCGAGCATCTCGCCAATACAGACGATGGGGGTAAGTCCAGCTGCGAGAGCGGCTTGTGTCTTCTTAAACACCGTCTCGTTGGTCTCGCCAAAAAACTGACGGCGCTCCGAATGCCCGATGATGGTGTACTTGCAACCTGCTTCCAGCAGCATTCCCGTCGAGATCTGGCCGGTATAGGCGCCTTCCTTCTCCCAGAACACATCCTGGGCGGAAACACCAATGTGCGAGCCTTTAGCTTCTTGCACCGCAGCCGGAATGTTGGTGAACGGCGGGGCAATCACAATATCGCAATCTGTCACGCCCGCCACCATCGGCTTGAACGCCGCGAAAAACGCGCGCGTCTCCGCCTGATTCTTGTACATCTTCCAATTGCCGGCGATAACCCGGCGACGCTTTTGTCCACTCATTTGTTCGTCAATGCCTCCACCCCGGGCAACTTGCGTCCACCGAGATATTCCAGCGACGCACCGCCTCCGGTTGAAATGTGAGAAATCTGCTTGGCCACCCCGGACTGATGCACAGCCGCAACCGAGTCGCCGCCACCGATAATCGAAATTGCGCCAGCGGTCGTGGCTGCCGCAACGGCCTTCGCAATCTCCAGTGTGCCTTTGGCGAACGCCGGCATTTCGAACACGCCCATCGGCCCGTTCCACACAATGGTCTTAGCCTTCGCGATTTCCGCTTTGTACGCTTCCAGCGTCTTCGGCCCAATATCCAATCCCATTTGCTCCGCTGGCGTGGCATTCACGTCGACCACCTTCGACGGCGCATCCTCCTTGAATTCCGGCGCAATTACGTGATCCACGGGCAACAGGAACTTGAAGTTCTTCGCCTTTGCATCCGCCAGAATCTTTTTCGCCAGATCGAGCTTATCTTGTTCCACGAGCGACTTGCCGATTTCAAATCCCTGGGCCTTCAGGAAGGTATATGCCATTCCGCCGCCGATCAGCATGGCGTCGGCAATCTTCATCAGGTTCTCGACTACTTCAATTTTGTCGCTGACCTTCGCACCGCCCAGAATGGCCACGAACGGTCGCGTCGGATTGCTAACCGCCTTCCCGATGTACGCGATTTCCTTTTCCATCAGCAGCCCGGCTGCGGCCAGTTTCACGAATTTCGTGATGCCGACCACGGACGCGTGGGCTCGGTGCGCCGAACCAAACGCGTCGCATACAAACACGCCGTCGCACAGCGCCGCCAACTGCTTCGAAAATGCTTCATCATTTTTCTCTTCTTCGGGATGGAAGCGCACATTCTCCAGCACCAGCACGTCGCCATCCTTCAGCGCCTTGCTTTTCGCTTCCGCTTCCGCGCCCACACAGTCCGACGCAAATGTCACCGGCTTCGCCAATAACTCTTCCAGTTTTTTCGCCGCCGGCTTCACCGAATATTTCGGATCTGGCCCGCCTTTCGGCCTGCCCAGGTGCGAAGCAAGCACCAATCGCCCGCCCTTTTCGATCGCCAGCTTCAGCGTCGGCAACGTTTCTCGGATGCGCGTATCGTCCGCAACGACGCCGTCCTTCAGCGGTACGTTGAAATCCACCCGGATAAACACACGCTTCCCGCGCAGATCGAGATCCCGAATCGTAAGTTTGTTCATGGAAGTTTCCCGTTCTCAGTGAATCGTTCTACATACAATTCGACTGTCAGTGAAATCAACCCAGCAGAGAATCAATGACCGAGTTTGTACTGGACTTGTGCAGCGGTGGTCCCAGCAAAGGAGCCACCGCCCACATGAATAACAGTTAGAACTTCGACGCCAGCAGCTTGATCAGGTCGCGTACGCGGCAGGAGTAGCCCCACTCATTGTCGTACCAGGAGAGGACCTTGACGCACTTATCGCCAACGACCTTGGTGTAACCCGCGTCCACGATCGACGAATTGGGATTGCCCTTAAAGTCGCAGGAGACGAGTTCTTCTTCGGTGTACGCCAGGATTCCCTTCAGGGGACCATACGCTGCCGCCTTCAGTGCTGCGTTGACGGATTCCTTGGTCGCCGGCTTTTCGACAAACACAGTTACGTCCACCACGCTGACATTCGGGGTGGGCACGCGCATGGAATACCCGTCCAGCTTCCCATCCAATTCCGGAATGACGAGTTTGAGCGCTTTCGCCGCGCCGGTCGTGCTGGGAATCATATTCAGCGCCGCAGCGCGCGCGCGCCGCAAATCCTTGTGCGGCAGATCCAGCAACTTCTGGTCGTTCGTGTAGGAGTGAATCGTGGTCATAGTGCCGCAAACGATTTTAAAGGTGTCGTTCAGAACCTTCGCCACGGGTGCCAGGCAGTTCGTGGTGCAAGAGGCGTTCGAGACCACATGGTGCTTGGCCGGGTTGTAATCCTTTTCATTCACTCCCAGCACAAACGTGGCATCCGGATCCGTTGCCGGCGCCGAAATGATGACCTTTTTCACCGGACCGCGGATGTGCTTCCGGGCATCTGCGCCTTTGGTGAACAGACCGGTCGATTCGACGACGATATCCGCCCCAACACTCGCCCAATCGATCTCGGCGGGATCCTTCGTCTTGAAAACCTTGATGGCCTTTCCTTCGACGCTGATGCTGTCGTCCGTGTGTGTGATGTTGTGGGGAAGGTTTCCGAGGACCGAGTCGTACTTTAAAAGGTGCGCGAGGGTCTTGGCGTCCGTGATGTCGTTCACGGCCACGAATTGCAGGTACTTGTCGTCGAGCGCGGTGCGCACAATATTGCGACCGATTCGGCCGAAGCCGTTGATTCCAACCTTGATAGGCATTTACTTCCTCCGGTGCGGGGTGGTTTGTGCGGCGTCAGATAGAGCGGAGCAGCGCCGCAGGTAGAACCAAAAATGCTAACAGTAGTATAGGGAAAACTCAATGAACGCCGACGTGTCCCGCGTCACGCAGCTTTGGTACATCAATTCTTCCAATACTCGACTTCCCCGCCTTTTTCACGCCTTTTCGCTACTCCAGGTCCCGCAGTCTCGCCCGTGACCGGGTACCAAGCTCCGAAGTGGTGCTGACCCGTGGACCCGGAGTCGATTCCAGCTTCACCCTCACTCGTGCCGCAATGCCACTACCGGCTCCACACGTGATGCTCGAAGCGACGGCAAATATCCGGCCAGCGCCGCAATCGATATCAATAGCACCGCCATGCTCGCAAACGCCACTGGATCCGCCGGCTCTGTCTTGAACAACAACGACTCGATCCACTTCGCGATCGCAACGGACGCTACCGCTCCAAACGCGATCCCAATGGTCGCCAAGCGCAAAGTCTTGCTGATCACGGCTCGCTGTACCTGGCGTGCCGACGCTCCCAACGCCATGCGGATTCCTATCTCGTGCGTCTGCCGTGTCACGGAATACGAAATCACGCCATAGATACCGAGAGCTGCCAACGTCAGCCCGAGCCCAGCGAACACCCCGACGAGGGAGACAAAGAAGCGTCGTGGCGAAACCGAGCGGTCCACCAGATTCTGCACTGGCCGGAATGCATTGTTCGGCTGGGCCGGGTTGAGCCGTCGCAGTGTGGGCATGATGGATGCCGTTAAGACATCGGGAGGCAGCTTCGATCGCACAACCAGCTGCGCGCCCTCTGGATCGTTTGTCGCTGGAAGATAAATCTCCGGTCCCGGCGAAGTCTCCAGGCTCGAGACACGTACATTGGCCACCACCCCAATCACTCTCCCCGGCTTGTCGCCAAACCCACGCGCTTCCCGCCCAATCGGGCTTTGCCCCGGCCAGTGATATCGCGCCGCCGTCTCGTTGATAATCACCACCGGGTCGCGGTTGAAGGTTTCCTGCCACGTGATGTCGCGGCCCTCGACCAGGCGAATCCCCATCGCCTCCAGATACCCCGGCGTCACAATGCGCACAATGGCACTCTGGTCGTCGTTCTTCGCGTATTCGCGCGACGGATTCGTCAGTCCCCAACTCCGGTCGCGGTCCAGAGGCAACATATCCGCCACCCCCGCTGACTCTACTCCGGGAATCGCCTTCACCGCAGATAGAATCTGCTGCAGGGAAGCGGCAATCTTCTCCCCCTTCGCACCGGAATCGTAGTTGATGTCGACAACCGCGGCGTGGCTCGGCTGAAAACCAAGCTCCACGTCCAGGACACGCAAAAAACTCCGCAGCAACAGCCCGGACCCGACCAGCAGCACGCAAGCCAGCGCGACTTCCGAAACCACCAGCACCGACCGCAGCCGGTCATGTTTCCGTCCCTCGCTTAAGCCCCGCCCCGCATCCTTCAGGTTTTCCTGTCCGTTCGTCCGCGACAGAACCAGGCCCGGTGCGATGCCGAACAAAACTCCCACGATCAGCGTGATCAGCAACGTCCACATCAGTGCCGCTCCATCGACTGTCGCTGTGTTCAATAACGGCAGCGTGATCGAGCCTTGATGCGCCAGATATGACGTCACGCCAATCGCGATGGCCACTCCCAGGGTCGCCCCGATCCCGGCAAGCACCAGTGATTCCGTCAGCAACTGCCGAATCAGGCGGCCACGGCCGGCTCCCAATGCACTGCGCATCGCAAATTCTTTGCTCCGCGCTGTCAGGCGCGCTAGCAGCAGATTCGACAGGTTTACGCATACGATCAACAGAATCAATCCCACCGCGCCCCACAACGCAAATAATGAGCGCCGCAGCTTTCCGGTCACATAGTCCTGCAGGTACGAGAGGTCCGCGGTGTACTGCATGAACCAATCGGGATCGGGATGCGCGGCGCGAAACTGCGGCGAGAGAATGTTCACCTCCGCCTGCGCTTGCGTCAGAGTCACGTCCGGCTTCAGTCGCGCAAGAATCGCCACGGTGTTTCCCCAGTGCCGAATCTCATCCATATAGGTGGGAATGAAGAAATCTACGCGCAAGCCCGGCGAAAAAACAGAGGCGAAGTCAAACGACTGCGGCAGAACGCCGATGATCGTGACCGCCTGATTGCTCAGATTCACAGTCCGCCCGAGCACCGCCGGATCGCCGCCGAATTCGCGCTGCCAAAACGGATAGGTGAGCATGGCAACCAACGCGGCTCCCTTGGCATATTCCGCGGGAGTGAACGTCCGCCCCAGCATTGGATTCAGGCCGAGCATGTGAAAGAAGTTGTTCGCCACCATCACCGCCTGCACTTGCTTCGGATCGCCGTGGCCCGTCATGTTGTATTCCGTGCTGCCCCAGAAAGCCTGGTAGCAGGTCACCTCCTGGAATGACTGCGCGTGCTTCGCGTATTCCTCGTAAGAACCCACGCTATAAGTGACGCCGGAGAGTCCGCCCTGCCCGTGATTGCCGCTAAACCACACCAGTTGCTCGGCGTGAGCGAACGGCAGTGGCCGTAGCAACAGCGTGTTTACGACGCTGAACACCGCGATGTTGACGGCAATCCCCAGCGCCAGAATCACGACCGCGATGAACGCAAATCCGCGGTCGCGCCGCAGCGTTCGGAGCGTGTAGCGAAGATCCTGCAGCAGCATATCCAGCAATGGCAGGCCACGCGCCTCGCGATGCCCTTCGCGCGCCTGCTGTACTCCGCCAAACTGAATCGCTGCCTGCCTCCGCGCTTCCTCTTCGCTCATTCCTTTCTGCCGATTCTCTTCAACAGCCATTTCCATGTGCGAGGCGATCTCCGCCTCAAGGTCGCTGTCCAATGGGTCTTTGCGAAAAAATGCTTTCAGGCGCTGCAGCCCTTCCCGAATCTGGTCCCTCACTTCTCACCGCCTTCCTCGTTCATCGCCAGCATGCGTCCCATCACCCCGGCCAATCGCTGCCAGTACGCCGCGTCTTCCGCCAACTGCTTCCGCCCGCGCTTGGTGATCGAGTAAAACTTCGCCTTACGGTTGTTGTCTGAAGTGCCCCATTCCGCGGAGATCCATCCCCGCTGCTGCAGCCGTACCAGCGCCGCGTAGATGGTCCCTTGATTCAGCAGCACCGCGTCGCCGCTCGCCTGCTCAATGTGCCGGGCAATCCCGTAGCCGTGTTGCTCGCCCATCGCCGCAAGTGTCTGCAGCACCATGAGATCGAGCGTCCCTTGCAAGAGGTCTAGCTTGTCGTCGCCCATGCGTCCTCCTGTGGTGTGCCCACATAAGCATACGCTGACTCCTGTGTCGTCGCCACATGAGTAGAGACGAACCTTACCGCGCAAAAGTTCAATGGTTATTGTGAGTTCTTATTCGTACCGCAGGGCGACCATCGGATCGACCCTCGCTGCCCTGCGAGCCGGTATCCACGCCGCGACAAACGCCGTCACTAGCAGAATCAGCGCAGCAGTCAGGAGCAACCACGGATCGTGCTGCTTCACCCCGAAGAGCAATGAGCGCAATAAACGCCCGCAATACCACGAACCCAGCAATCCTAGAACTGCACCGCCAGCCGTCCACCGGCCCGTATTCCACAAGACCATGCCCGAAATGCTCCGAGGCTCCGCCCCCAGCGCCATCCGGACGCCGATTTCCCGCGTACGCTGCGACACCAGAAAACTCACCACGCCATAAATTCCCAGAGCCGCCAGAGCGACGCCAATCGCCGCGAACAGCAAAAGCAACACCGCGTCGAACCGCGGCCGCGCCGCCAGTTTGTCGACGCGCTCCGTCATCGCCGCAAATTCAACCGGGACAGTTGGATCGATCTCTGCAATCTGTGACCGCGTCCAAGACGCGACGCTGGCCGGACTCAAGGGCGTTCGAAAGATCACGAATGCTCTTCCGACGTAAGTCTCCATGTCGTTTTTCCACGGGATGTAGAATTCCGGGTCGCCTTCGGCCGTGAGCCCGTTGTTTTTTACATTTCCCGCGATCCCCACCACTGTCCTCCTCGGCCCGGTCCTGTCAAACGCCGTGAACCGGAGCGTTTTCCCACACGGGTCCTCATCCGGAAACAACTTGGCCGCTAATGCTTGGCTCAGAATTACTGGCTGCTCGGTGGGAGCACGATCCTGCTCCTGAAATCCGCGTCCCCGCACGATCGGAATTCCGAGCGCCTGGAAGTAGTTCGGCGTCACCATGCGCCATCCCACCATGCCGCCCGTGCCTTGCGCCACCCGGGGTCGCCCCGGAACCTCAATCGATGCAAAAAACGTCGCCTGCGTGCCTCCCGAGGGAGGAAGTGTGTCACTCAATGCCACTAAGCCTGTGCCCGGCAGTCGGCCCAGTCTCCCCTCCACTTGCTGAAGGAACGCGAGCTGCTTCGAAATGTCGGGATAGCTGTGTTCGGCCAATGATATTTGCGCTGTCAGGACGTGTTGTGCGTCGAGCCCCGTGGGCACATTTTCGATGTTCCACAAGCTTCGCAGAAGCATTCCTGCACTCGCCAACAGAATCACCGATCCAGCGATCTGCGCGGCAACCAGTGTTTGCCGAAAAACGCCCCGCACTGCAGCCCCCGAGGCTCTGCCCACAATCCACCCGGCTGCCGGCTCATTCATTGCCGGAGCCACCCCGAACAACACCCCCGCCATCATGGACACGCCGAAGCAGAACAGCAAAACGCGAGGATCCAGCGAGGCCTTTTGTAGATGGACGATCCCGTCAGGCGCGATGGATAGAAATGCTTTCAGCAGTCCAAAGGCGAGCCCACAGCCTGCGATGCCACCCAACAACGCCAGAAGCAGGCTTTCTGTCAACGCCTGGCGCACCAGGCGCGCTCGGCTCGCCCCAAGTACAGCGCGAACCGCCATTTCACGCTGCCTGCCCACAGCGCGCACCAGCAACAGATTCGCTACGTTCACGCATGCAAGCAGTAGTACAGCAACCACCGATCCGAGCAACACCCATGCACCCACCCGCGAATCCCCCATTTGGCGATCGCGCAGTGAGCGCACCCGCAATGAGACTTCCGCGCGAAACTGTGGCGGCACGAACCGCAACGAATCCTCAAACCATGGCTGCAGCGCCGCGTTGGCTTGCTCGATCGTGACCGACGGTTTCAAGCGCCCGAACGCCCGCAATAACATTCGAGGATTGTTGCGGTCCAGAGAAGCTTCATCCAGAACCTGAGGCAGTAGCAGATCTGCGGGTCCCAGGTTCGGCATTTCAAAATCCGCGGGCAGCACACCGATGATCTGGGTGGGCTTTCCTGCCACTGATATCACTTTCCCGGAGACACCGGGATCGCCAGCGCACCGCGTGCGCCACACGTGATACGAAAGCAGTGCCACCCGAGCGGCACCAGTGCGTCCGTCTTCCTTCACGAAATCACGGCCGACAATGGGGCGGATTCCGAAAGTGGATAGAAATGTCGACTCAACTACTGGGCAACTGAGCCGAACCGGGTTCTGCTCCGTGATGTCACAGTCTGCGCCTCCGGGAGTGAGTGATGTCATCGATTCGAAAGGAGTGCGTTGGCTCTGCAAAACGGCGTACTCGGGTGCCAGCATGAATTCCAACCCTTCAAACGGCGCTCTGACCCCAAACGAAACAAGCTGCTCGTCGTGAGGATAGGGCAAGCTCCGGAACAAGATCCGGTCCACCACGCTGAAAACCGCGGTGGTCGCACCAATTCCGAGCGCGAGCGTGAGGATCACTGTCACTGTGAAGCCCGGTCGCAGGGCCAAAGTGCGGCCCGCATACCGCGAGTCTCGCAGCACTTCCTCTGCCCACGGCAATCCGCGCTGCCCACGGTAAAGCTCTTTCGTTTGCTCCACTCCGCCCAACTTCATCAGCGCGTCGCGCCGCGCCGCCTTCGGCGACATCCCCGCGCGCACGTTGTCTTCAATGTGCAATTGCAGATGACGTTCCAACTCTGCCGACAGTTCCGCGTCGCTCCGGCGCTTGCGGAAGGTACTTGCCAGCCGCATCAACCATGCACGCCAACTTCTCATGACGTTTGCTCGCGCGCCCCCAAGAACTTCGCCAGGATTTCCTGGGTCTGCCGCCAATCCCTGGTCTCGCGCTCGAGTTGCTTCTTTCCCGCCCGTGTTAGCTTGTAGAACTTTGCCTTGCGGTTGTTGTCAGACGTTCCCCACTCCGACTCGATGTACCCCTCCTGCTCCAACTTCAGCAGCGCCGGATACAGCGTCCCATAATTCACGCTCAGGAGGTCGCCACTAGTCTGCTCGATGCGTCTCGCGATCCCGTATCCGTGCAGCGCGCCCATCGATTCCAGCGTCTTCAGAATCATCAGCGCCAGCGTTCCTTGCCAGACGTCCGCTTTGTCGCTCACCACTCGCCTCCTATGGCAAAGCCATAGGAACTCTCCCACATCCCCTATGGCATGGCAATAGGAATATAGAAGACCCGTAAGTGCGTCGCTGACGCGACCCCTCGCATTTCCGTCTTTACCCGGGGACCTGCCGAAAGCCAGCCTCCCTAAGGACCCGACGTACGTCACTCACCGCGCAACCATCTGTAACTAGGGTATTTATCTGCACAACTTGAACACGTTCAGTTTTCTGTTGACATTTCCCCAGCAACCCCCAATAATTTGAACATGTTCAAGCAACCCAAAACTCAATCCCGCTCCCTCTCGACCCGCGACACCATTCTCTCCACGGCGCTCTCTCTCTTCCGCCGCGACGGTCTGGACAGCACCACCATGCGCGACATTGCTCAGCACGCCGATGTGGCCCTCGGCGCCGCTTACTACTACTACTCCAGCAAAGAAGCCATTCTCCAGGGTTATTACGACCAGGTACAGGATCAGCACCACTCCCGCGTCGTCGAGGCTCTTGACCGCAAAGACCTACCCCTCGAAGGCCGCCTCAAGGCCGTTCTCCACAGCAAACTCGATATTCTTCGTGACGACCGAAAGATCCTCGGCCCGCTTTTTCGCTATGCCGGCGAGCCCGCGCACCCCCTCTCCGCCCTCGGCCCTGCCACCCACAAAAACCGTGAGCAGGCTATCGCCACATTCGCGTTGGCTGTCCAGGATGAAAAACTGCCCAACGATATTGGCGCTATTCTCCCCACTCTGCTCTGGGCGGCACACATGGGCATCCTGCTTTATTTCATTTACGACGATTCCCCGGAGCAAATACGCACGCGCCTCCTCGTCGATGGTCTCGTGAGTCTACTCATTTCGCTTCTGGCGCTCGTGCGGATGCCGATCTTCAAGCCCTTCCGCGGACGCCTCAGTTCCTTGCTAATGGACGCCGGTCTGGCGCTCAACGTCGGCCCCGGGGCCTCGAGCGAGAATTTGCCATGAAGCAAATCTTCAGTTGGCTCCTGATATTGGCCGGCATTCCAGTCGCCATCGTGTTTGGCCTCTTCACGCTCTTTTATCTCTGGCGTGGCCCTTACGGAATCATCATTGCGATCTACTTCACCGGCCCGTTGTTTCTGATCGGACTGGCCTCGACCGCACTCGGCACGTTATTACGGGATCGCGCATCACGAACAGAGTCGTCCCCGTCCTGCTAAAGAAAGGGAGCGGTTATCATGACGAACCACACACCCCAAGGGTCGAAACACAACGGTTACAACCCGATTACTCTTGACGACGTGGCATCGAATCCTCCGGATCCGTTTTTCGCGAACCTCCACTCTCCCGCCAGCCGGATCGTAGGCGCTGCCCTATTCCTGTTCATCTTTGGTCTGTCTACGGACGCCGCCGTTGCCGCACCACTCGTGATCCTGGTGCTACTCGCCTGCTTGCTCTTTCGCATGAATCCACGCGAACGCGCGGTGACCGCTGTTCCACTCGCGTTCTCCGCCGTGCGACTCGGCACCCAATTGGCTGGCCCTTTTGGCATCTGGCACTATGCGATCCAGGCCGCAGCTTCTCCCTTGACCCGACAATTCGACACCAGCACCGTCTGGCTCCCGCTCTTCCTTTCCGCCTATTTGTTCTTTACGTCCACGACGGACAGCCATACGAGTCGCGTGGTCTTTTGGTATTCCCTGGCTGTTTTGCTGTCCGGATTGCTACCTGGCGAGGGCTACGTTGTTATCTTCGCGATGCTTTACTACACCCTGTTCTTTGTGATTTTCGTCTCGATCATCATCGATCTCGGCGGCCGGTCGAATCCCGCGCGCCCGTTGGCCCTTGAACCGCAGCCGGTTCGTGCGTAGCTCGCACTGGGTCGATCACCAACCACTGCGGGGCTTCCTTCGATCGGCGCCCGCCAATCCCAGATAGCAGTTTTTACTGAGGGTACTGCTTTACAGTGGTTACCCGCTCGCCCGTGAAATGCACGAACACCGTCTTTTCCGGCGGTCGTCCATAGATCCAATCTTCCGTGTCATTGCCGTCGGCGTCCCGCTCGCGCACTTTGCGCTCCGGCTTGCCGATCGCCGCCACCACTTCTTCCCGGTCCATGCCGACCACGGCTTTCCGCTCTGTGATGGCTTTCTTCATTTCCGGCGGCAGCGTGTCGAACCACTGCACCGACGCGGAGCGCTCCTTCGCAAAATCCAAAAATGGCGCCAGGAGCGTTTTCAACTCGTCCGGTGTCAGGTCCGGCACGTTCTTTGCGAATTGCAGATAGATCGTCCCGCCGTGGCCCTGCTGAAATCCCGGTGGCCCCTGATCGTCGCCATTCGGGTTCGACGTCGTGGTGCTCCCCGTCGGCATCGGCGTGCCACCCATTCCAATCTGAATGTGATCGCGCCAATTCTTCTTCGGGCGCCCTCCGCCGTTGACGTCCACAATAATGGTGCGTTCGTGAAACTCCAGTTTGGTGATCTGAGCCTTGTCCCCGGTATTTACTGCCGCCCCGCGCATGACCACCGCGTGATTCAGTGCTTCCTCGTCCAGCGGCTTATCCGCATACATCGTGACTCCGTCCTTCCCGCCAGGGATTGGCTTCCTCGCCTTGGCAAATTCGCCGGATACGTACCGGATTAGCTCCAGCTTGGAAGTTTCTTGCAGAGTTGCGCTCTTTTTCGTTCCCGTGGCCGGCATCGAATTCGCTGCCTGCTGCTCGTCGGGAGGTGTGGCCAGAGCTGGATACAGGGGAATTCGCTCTTCGGAAGGAAAGCTTTCGGCGGACGGCAATGCCTCTGTTCGCGCCGGCGATAGACGCGGCACGTCCGCATAAACCATCAACAGAATCGTCAGCGGAATGGCGGCTCGCAGGTACATAGTTGCAGCGGCCCGTCCCCGGGCCCCTCTACATTTTATGATGCGGAGAGGCCGTTGAGTAGACGTCTGTCACAGAAACTATTGCGCCACCACCTGGACCCCTTGGCGGTCAATGTGCATTGGCAGGAGTTGTCCCCCGGCTTCGACCACCGTCTTTTCCACTCGTTCGCGCGCATCCGGCTCGATCAGCAGCACCACGCATCCGCCGCCGCCGGCGCCGCAAACCTTGCCTGCCAACGCACCCTTTCGCCGCGTGGTCTCGATGATTCGGTCGATCACCTTCGTCGAAATGGTCGGCAAATTCCTCCGCCGGAACTGCCATTCCGTGTGCATCAGCTTGCCCGTTTCTTTCCAGTCACCGGCTTCCAGCGCCGCCCGCATCTTCTGCGCGATCTGAGATATCTTCTCCAGGTTCCCCTGCACCGCGCCCTTGTCGTCAATGTGCGCCTTGAATACGCCCCAATTATTGATTGCCGATTGCCGCGGCTTGCCCGTGTAACAGACCACCAGCCGACGCTCCAATTCATCCAGGTTGACGTTAATCTCGATCCGCCGCTCCCCACCGGGCATCAACTCAATCACGGCCGCCCCGCCAAATGCAGGCGGATAATGGTCCTGCATCCCCGTGGGGATATGAATCACGATGGCTTCCGCATCGCGGCTGATGTGCACCCAATCCACCTTGCTGCGGCCTGCGCCCGTGAAGCGGTCCAGCGCCGCGCAGATTGCCACGGCCATGGCGCTTGAGCCGCCGATGCCCGCTCCGGCGGGCGCTTCCGAATTCGTTGTCAGCGAGAATCCCCCACTCGGTTTGAAAAACTTCACAATTTCGGCGAGCAGCGGCAGCCGGTAATGCTTCGCACGCCGCATGTGTTCCAGCGACGAGAACGATTCGGCCCTGTTCGTGTCCAGCGACACTAGTTTGATCCGCTCGTCTCCCGCGGGATGCGTCTCAACTACGCACGACGCATACCGCGAAATCGCCGCATTTACCGTTACCGCTCCGGGATGAAATAGATACAGCGGCCAGATGTCCAGCGTGCCGCCGGCAAGGTCCACTCGTGTTGGGGCTTTCGATTCGATGCGCATAGTTTTCCTGGAATGTGAATTTGCGGAGCGAATTTGCCTGTGCTACTTGCCGTTTCCCGCCGCGGCACTTCTCCGGTACATCACCTGTGTCATTAGTTCGCGTCGCGCCTTGGCAGGATTCGGCTCAAAGCACCGCCGGCAGCGCGCTTCGTACGAGTCGCCGGCGCCCACAACAATCAGTTCTTCGCTTTCCACCAGACGTTGCGTATGTACCGCCGGATTCCCGCAACGCACACAGATGGCCAGCAACTTCGTGATTTCTTCCGCCACCGCCAGCAGCTTGGGCATGGGCTCAAACGGCCGGCCGCGGTAGTCGGTGTCCAACCCGGCCACGATGACACGCTTTCCCAGGTTGGCCAACTTGGTGCACACTTCTTCCACTTCTTCTCCGAGAAATTGCGCCTCGTCGATCCCTACTACTTCCGTCCGCGGCTGCAGTTTATCGAGAATCTCTGAAGCCTTGCTCACGTTGTCCGAGGAAATGCCGAGCCCGGAATGCGACACGATTTCATTCGCTTCATATCGCGCGTCGATGGCTGGCTTGAAAATCTGTACCCGCTGTTGTGCAATCTCCGCGCGCCGCAGCCGGCGGATCAGCTCTTCACTTTTCCCTGAAAACATCGGGCCGACGATCACTTCGATCCAGCCCATATTCCCTTTCACGATATCCATTTTGTCTCCTCGGGCCCAGCTTCATGGCACAGCATAACTCTTCGCCGCCCGTTTCGCATCATCCCGCCGCCGCGGCAGCGCTCCGGTACATCGCTGAGTTATAAAACGGCGCGAACGCGGCGATCGTCGCAATACGAAATGAATCCTGCCTCGAAATCAGATTCCTCGAGAGCACTCCCCAGGCGCCTTGGCCGTCGCGAATCCCCACTGCCCCGGCAAACTCATCGATCGCCGCGGCCAGTTCTACTCCCTGCGAAAGCACTTTCTCCGCCAGTGCTGGCGGAAGTTCGATGCTCCCGCTGCAGCCGAAGTGTCCTCGCTCTCGGTTGCACACGTACGCCCAGCTCTCCAAAAACACTCTGCGAATACCACCCTCTACCACAACATCCAACCCACCTTCCACGCCCACAAAGAAGTCCACGACCACTCCGTCCCCGCGCAGCTTCGCTTCCAGCGCTTCCGCCCGCTGCCTCGCGCCCTGCATCAACTCCTCGCGCGAGCTTGGCGTGTGGCTGACGCCACTGTCGACTTCATATCCGTTCACTTCGCAAATCGTTCCGGTTCCGAACTGCGCCGTGAACAACGCCGCAGCCTCCCGCACTGCGTTTACTTTCGGCCGGCGCGCACTGCCCACGGCAATTCGCAATGTGTTCATGGATAAAGACGAACCTTCCCGCCTGGCAGCCTGACGCTAGAATAAAATCCACGCTGGACGCGAAGTCGACTCCATACAAGATAAGCGAAAGGCTGAGCGAAGACGCCCGCCGGTATGGGCCCACGTCGAACACTCGCTTCCCACTTCAACTACTACCGCCGATCCAGAACCCCATCTTTCGCTGGGGAAAGACGCGCTTGAGTCACGCGCGATTCACTTCTGCTCAAGCCTAATTCTCTCCCAGCTACTCAGTGTGTTCTCCGGGGTCGGCTTTCGAAAAGTAGGCGCCAAGCCACATCTTCAGGGTACCGTCATGCCAGCTTTGTCGTGCCATGAGGTTGGGCCGCAGCTCTCGTTCGTATCGTTCCTGAAGTACTTCAGCCGTGAGCGGAGCCGTTCTTACCAAATACTGGACGTCCTCTTGGTCCTTTGGGCTATTCCGCTCGAGCTTGGACAAGGCTAAATCATACGGGTCAGGTCCAAAGATCTTCAGTTTCTTAAACCGCCCGCGGAACAGTTCCGTTAATCGAGACTCATAATCTTCCGGCATTGTCGCTATGGCAACGTGTTGCAAATGGATTTTGTATTTCCGTGCCAGTTCCGACTCACAACCCGCAAGTCGCTCAAGCTCCTCGATCCGGTTGCGCGGGATCGCCGAAATGTAGTCCACATCTCCTGTGGGTCGCGGAAGTCCATAAAGAAAGCTGATCACAAACCCACCAATGCAATGCAGTTCAACCGGTTCAGAAAGGGCTTCGTCAAGTTGCCCGAGAAATTCTCGCCAAGACGACGGCAACTCTTGGCCGTCACTAACTGTCATACTGTAAATGCTCCGGTCGCCAATTGGTCAACAAGTTCCAATGTCGCGCCTCGTCTGAGCGATTCTCTCGAAGCCATTCCCGCTCAACTTCGGTATTTACCGGTTTTAGAAACGTATCCTCGCGAGCCAGGCGGCTCTTTTCGAGCATGGTCCGAAGCTCACTGAGCGCTCGATTTCGTTCTTCATCCCAAGAACCAGATCGCTTTGAAACTTCCTCTGCCAGGCTCTCCACAAACCCTAAACGGTTCTGCAGATTATTTAGCTTCGCTTCCTTCACAAGCCATCCGAGACTCATGTCCCAATACGTAAGCAACAACCAAGGAAGCGCCTCTACGACGCGCGACTCAAGGCGTGTCTGACTCAATGCTTCGACGAGTGTTTCTGCCGGATTCCTCTCTTTGACACGAGCTTTTAGATAAGCAAAACCAGGATAACCGAGAGCAGAAACTTCCTTTACAAACTCCTCGGCCGTAACTGGGACACGAGGCTTGAATTCATCCGATGTCGGCAAAACCGTCGGGCGTAGTCCGTAGACAGACTTAAACTTACGGGTAAGTCTCGAGGTCACCTTTCTTTGCCCCCTTTCAAGCATCGCAAGATATGACTGCGAGATGCCCAATCGTTCGGCAGCTTCCGTCTCTGTCCAGCTTCGCTCGTTTCGTGCCGCCTTCAGAGTTCTTGGCAACATGATTTCTTTCATTGTCATAGACTGGAATATATCACAATATCTGTGATAGGACATCTCATTAATTTGGGCAAGACAGACAGTTTGTAGTCGTGAGCAAAGGCGAGCGACGACAGAGCCGCTAAACTCAGAACGCTGACGACCCATGCGTGCGGCGTGGGTCCTGTTCCATATCAGTATTACAAAGCAGTCAGCGGCGGCTTTGCGAATGGGGCCGCACAGGGAGTGCAGTTGATTTCCTATTCAGTCGCGCCTCCATCTAAGTCCCCGTAAAATCCGCTTCAGGTTGGCAAGGGATGATGCTGTTCCGGGTCCAGTGCGGCGCGAATTTCCTCATTGATCAGGTCATATTCCCGTTGCACTTCCTCGAAACTCATGCCTCCGGCCAGACTGCCGACGACGATGGACACTGGGGTACGCGTGCCACAAAGCATCCATGAGTTTGAAGAGCACCTGCGTGCGTGCGCCGAGAGACTCCTTTACGTCGAAAACAATCTTGGCCACTAACCATATGTTCCTGTCGAGTCTCAGCAGGACTTGAAGTCATCGATTTGCCGGTATTCATCAATCAAGGGAACACGCTCAGCCTCAGTGCTCGGAGGGAAGTTCTTCCTTTGCTTCTCGGCGCCCACCGTTTTTGTTCTCGGTGGAGGAGTATTGTCTAAAGAGCTTCGCTACTTTCATTACGGTATGACGTGCGTAATAGAGTGGGTTGCTTTTGAAGGCCGCTCGGTACTGAGCAATCCGGCGGATGACTTCTTCGAGGGGCTCGCCACGAGCGAGTGCGCGCTTTGCAAACGCCCAGTCGTGTTCGGACTGGCTCAGCTTGGCCCGCGGAGAGCTGGCTCGTTTTGCGCGCTTCTGATCGTTGTAGTTCGGCGAGCCCTGAGAGTCCATGCTCAATTTGAAGTCCCTGAGACGATAGATTCGATTGGATACTTTGCGAATCTCGACAAAGAAGTTCGTTCCGTATTTCTTGTTGGCAAAACCAGGCAGACGCAACACGCGCGTCGCATCGGTGGCAGCGGGATCTCCGCCGCACTCCCGGACCATTGCGCGCAGAAGGCCTTCTGCTTCACGAAGACCCATTCCTTCGACCTTCCAAACGATCTGGAATTTCCCCGGTGAACTCGTGAGGACGTAGTTTGGTTTCGGCACGGCACTCGAGTTTTCAATAGAGTTCAGAGCTTCCTGCCCTCCGTGATCTAGATCGAGGTAGACGTGCCGGATTGATTTGATGTCCTGCTTTGTTCGGGTTGCGGCTCGTTTCCGCAGTGGGTTCATCCCTATATAAATGTCTGACCCGGTCGCGTTTTTATGGCGTAGCCACGCCTGAAACTCTGGACTCGATGCCTTCTTTGCGGTGGTAACGCGCTGTAACACTTCGCCGAGGTCGCGATTTAGCACCAGCATTGCGATCCGGTCACTGGGCTCGAAGTTGTCAAGAATGTATTCCGAAGCGGACAGAAAGGACGCGCCTGAGTTCCTGCCGATCGTCATGGGAGCTCCTTTTGACTGTCAAAACAATGAAGCCTCCTGGTCTAGCGTCTGCGTCTCGTACAACCCGTTGAGGGTTTATAGCTCACGAACGCCTTCCTGGATCTGCCATTGCCGAGAGCCTGCCCTTCTTCGTTCGAAGTCAGTTTTGCTCCCGATCTGGACCAATTCAGCTCTGGGGCTGTGCCGCGGTTGCGCGAAGGCTACCTTCTTGCCCTTTGCATGGATCACCTGACGACCCCGCGTTCTGTACCACTGCGCCAGCGTAGCAGTCTGACTTTGATGCTCCACGACCTTTCGCCAACCGCCGCCATTGTAAGCACAGAAGCTGATTTCACCTTCTTGGGTGGCAACCGGGGTTGACGCGCTGGTCAAAGCTGCGAAGTCATAATTGAAGGCATCTTGAAACCACATAGCACCGGAGGCCATGACTCTCCAGCGGCCGCGATTCGAATAGGCCTTCTCGGACCAGTCGTCGCCGTTCCCGGCAACCCGGTAGAAACAATCCTCCAGTACGCCGCGAAACTGCTCAGGACCGAAACCACTGGGAGCCTTGCTGGAGTCGAAATTGCGCAGTAAGGAGAGCGCGGCAAGGGCCTTAGTTGCTTTGGGCCCCCTCGCGGAATCCGTGATTTCAACAAGATCCTGCGTGAATTGCTCGAAGTTGAAGAAGACGGGAATCGGGACGACCTGCTTATTCTCGGTGTCGACGAGCAAGGGGCTGAATATCCCGTGGTCAGGATGGCTATCCACGAAGAGGCTACCGACCTCCGCCCAAGGGTTTAGAACATCGCACAAGTGGGCAAGAATCCCATAGGTCGAGACCGGGAACCAATCGCGCAAGGGCTGCCAGTCAAAGACACTTTGCTCCTGCAGATCGTACGCGAGTTGTGAAAGCGGATAACGGCGAGCATATCGTTCTTCCGTCGGGATGTTCTCGTCCCTGCCGGTGAACATCACGGGTTGAAACAAGAGCCCGTGGATTTTGTCTATATTCTGGACCGCGAAGCGAACCATCTCGCCCAGCCCGTCGTTGTTGAGGCCGTTCACTACCGTTGCCTGGAGGGTCGCGCGCATTCCGGACGCGGCGATGTTTTCTAGTGCTTTGAGCTTCACTTCCATGTAATTTCCCAGGCCACGATGCTTGTTCTTTTCGTCGGTGACCCCATCGCATTGCAGATAAACGGCGTGCAGACCGGCTGCTCTGGCTTGGGCAGCAAAGTCCGGGCTTTCGGCAAAGCGCAAACCGTTCGTGGCAACATGAAGACGGTGGAAACCCTTGCTTTTCGCGTGTCGAAGAGCCTCAAAGAAAATGGGGGAAAGTGTAGGTTCCCCACCGGAGAAGAGCACATTGATTTCGCGTTGGGGTCTAAATGAAGCAGCGTTGCGGAATAGTGTCTCAACCTGTTCCACGCTCAATTCATGGACGTAGCTCGCCGTGTTCGCATCCATAAAACAGGGAGAGCACATCATGTTACAGCGGTTGGTAAGATCAACGATCAAGTGTGACCCGCGGCCCGAAGTGATGCTGTTTGGCCCGTGATTGTGCACATGGTCGTCGCCGGCGCATTCGAAGTCCTTACCGAACGCGAGACCCTCCATCTTCCGAAAGAAATCTGGTTGATTGGAAAGCGTATCCTCGAAGGGTCCATGCCTCTGGCACAACTTGCGCATAAGGATACGGCCTCCTTCCTCGACAATCTCCGCCTCAACGATCCCTGGGTGACCGCGGAAATCAGCAACGTCGCGCTCACCGCGAAGCAACGCTTCTACGGCTTCGCGATTGCAGTCGGGGCACAGAGATAACGTCTTTCTCGGGACACCCCTCTCCATTTGCGTTCGTTGTTTTCTCTTCAAAAGAGGCCCAGGAGCCCACCTCGGGCGAGGTAGTTCCCCTGCTGGTAGCACAGCGTTGATCGATCGGAGTAGCTTCCAAACAACCGTCGCGGTAGCACAAACAGAATTCAGCTCTGAAGTACGCATCGATTCCCCTCCACGGACACGCGTATTCCGCGGGGCACCAGACCCTATCGAATTTGGCTGGGTTGACGACGAATACGCGCTCGCTCAGCTCATGTCAAGTGGATTTTCATGGATTTTCATGGAGCCACGGTTAGCAGAGTCCGGTGGTTCTCGGCGAGCGTCATCAGCGTCAACGCTGTCTCGCACCCCTCCTGTCGCTACGGAATCTTCGGCCTGGGTTGTCGCGGTGTGTGGTATTGGCGGGTATTAGCCCAGGCCTCGTTATTTGGAAGTCCGTGACCTCAATTCTATCTCTCGGCATACGGATCGTTCGGGGGACAAGCGCAAACCGTTTTTTATATCTTAGGGAGAAGGCCTCTTACTCGATATCGTCGGCTAAACAATCAACTTGATCACTTCCTGCACCAGTTCCGCAGTGGGAGTACCGAGGATGACTATAGGGAGGAGTGGGATCGCAGTCCATCCAACGAGTTGTTCAATAAGCTTCCTGGTAATGGGCGCCGCCCTCATGTTCTCGATGAATCCGAAGCTGTTTCCCAAGTCGGCGAGAGATTGAAGGTCGGCCGATCCCAACATGGGTTCTGCAGGTCTTGTGTCGCAATGAACCCATTTTCGGTCGAATGATTCCGTGTACGTTTTTGCCAGCCTGGCGTATTCCAGCAGCCCGTCGTTCCGCACTTTCTTGAGCTTGGGGATCCACAATGCCAGAGGCAACAAACCCAGGGTCACCGACAGGACAAC